>Ga0210074_1000049_pt1 | contig 52226 bp, 38 predicted proteins | sample China_Galinas_Co_FD_184860 | JGI IMG/M metagenome (GOLD analysis project Ga0210074, IMG submission 184860) | Wetland microbial communities from San Francisco Bay, California, USA, that impact long-term carbon sequestration -... | ecosystem: Environmental > Aquatic > Marine > Wetlands ... | reverse complement strand
CAGTTTCAAGAGATTTTGTTGAGGCCCCATCCCAAATATTTGAGAACTGGACGTGGAATTACGATGCACTTAAACTGTTCGCGAAGAATTATAAAACAGGAGAAGTGCTTCCTGAAAGTTTATTTGAAAAAATGGTTGCTGCAAAAAATGTTGGTTCCGGTTTATCAAACACACAACAAGTGTTTTACGGTATGATTGATTTTACACTGCACGACAAATACGATCCGACTAGTGCTACCACCACCACCGAGATTGTAGCTGAACTTCAGGACAAAATTACGTTGTATCCTTATCTTGAAGGTACACATATGCAGGCAGCTTTTGGTCACCTGATGGGTTATGCTGCGGGCTACTATGGTTATCTCTGGTCGCTGGTTTATGCACAGGATATGTTTTCAGTTTTTGAAAAAAATGGAGTGATGGATGTCAATACGGGGCTCAGATACCGCGACGTTGTTCTGGCTAACGGCGGCTCACGCGATGAGCTTGAAATGGTAATCGAATTTCTCGGAAGAGAACCAAACCAGGAGGCATACTTTAAATCAATTGGATTGGAAACGATTAAGAAAGATATAGAAACAAATTAGGTAATATTAAAAATTACTGTTATCAAAAAGGCGAACTAAATTGTTCGCCTTTTTCATAAAAAAATAATTACTATTTCATCTGATTATCTTGTTGCATTTCCATATTACCCTGACCTTCCATTTGCTGCATCTCCATCCAAGGATTTTTATCTGTGTTCCAGGTTTCTGCTACAACTTTCAATGAACCATCATCCTGCTTTTCCCAGATAGTCATATATTTTCCATTGTCTGTATATGGCATGTCACCCATCTCCGGAATGTTCATTGTTATTTCATAAGTACCGATATCAACAACAAAATCTCCGGAAACTAGAAGATCTGTATTTGTAGATTTAAAAGCAGTTATTTCCATTCCGGAAGCCATCATTTCTTCCGATGATTTAATGCACGCATCCAAACCTTTTATCATTGGTTGATAACTTGGCATCGAAATTACATCTTTTGAGTAGTTACTCCAGATTGTTTCCTGATCACCGGAAATCATCATTTCAGCCATTTCATCGTTCATTGACTGAATTTTTTTCTTAAGCTCTGCATTATCCTGGGAATAAACAAAACAGGATGTTAGAAACAGAACAAAAAGAATTGTGAAAAGTTTTTTCATAATTACCTCCTAAATAATGATTTAAAACGGATACTGAATTGCTTTCAAAAAATGCTTATTAAAAATTTTGAAATCAAGCAAGACGGCTAATTATTTGTCTAAGGAAAACCATTATTTTAATTTACAAATCAAATTAAAAAACAAAGGAAAGCTATGAGCAAAGAAAAACCTGAAATCGGATCAATTACCTGGTTTGATTTAACCGTGCCAGATGCTGAAAAAGTAAAAGATTTTTACAGCAAGGTTGTTGGCTGGAAATCTGCACCTGTGTCAATGGGTGATTATAATGATTACAATATGAACTCCCCCGAAAGTGGAAAGACAAATGCAGGGATCTGTCATAAGAAGGGAGGCAATGAACATCAGCCATCACAGTGGATGATTTACATTACGGTAAAAAATGCTGAAGAGAGTGCAAAGATTTGTACGGATAACGGCGGCAAAATTTTATCGCCGCCAAAAGAGATGGCCGGATACGGAAAGTTTTGTGTAATTGAAGACCCGGCTGGTGCTGTTTGTACTTTGTTTGAACCTGCTTAACAATATTGATTTGTCATTGCGAAAAGCGAAACGACGAAGTTAATCTTAAAAATAAAAATATTAAGCTGTCACACTGAGCCCGTCGAAGTGTGACATTACCTTAGTCAGTCTTCGACAAGCTCAGCCTGACATATTAAATTAATGATGATGATGCCCGTCCGGACCGTGAACGTGTCCGTGGGAAATTTCTTCCGGTGTTGCATCTCTAATATCAAGAAGCTCAACATCAAATTCCAGATTCTTGCCTGCAAGGGGATGATTAAAATCTACCTTAATATCTTCTTCTTTTACTTCTGTAATTAAAAACGGCATCTGTTTTCCATCGGGTGAGTTGGCAACATATCTCATCCCAACTTCCAGCTTTGCTTCTGCCGGAAATTGTTCCTTCTTAACATTTTGAATTGCCTTTTCATCGTATTCGCCATAAGCTTCTGCAGCTTCCACTTTTACATTCTTTTTCCCCCCGATTAACATTCCGTTAAGAGCTTCCTCAAGCTTTGGTATAATCTGGTTCTGCCCGCTTATAAATGTTAAAGGCTGCTTATTTGTGGTGGATTCAATAACAGCGCCCTGGTCATCTTTTAATGTATAATTGAATGAAATCACTTTGTTAGGATCTAAAGACACAGCATCTCCTGTTTTTAAATATTGATATTGCAATTGCATTATAAAACATATTTGAAAAAATGACAATTGAAAAATTCATAAACATTTGCTGCTGATCCAATTAATCTCTTCTGCATGTGCGAATAGTGATCCGGTATTGAATCTTTCAATAATAAAAAATAGTTTTCTGTTCAGGTTAATATCATTTATTAATTGAATATACATTTCACAAAAACACTACTGTTATTATTCCTTACTTGCAGAATCTTTCCGCAATTTGGTTCGCAGGATTCCGGCGGTCCGCTCAATCCGGAATGGGCTGCGTACGATGTTAAATTTTATAATATAAATCTCAACATTAATCCCGACAAACAAACAATAAATGGTTGGGTTGGTGTAACTGTTGAAGCTGTTACTAACATGAATGAGGTTGTTCTTGATCTGGATGACAGATACAGGATAACAAAAATTATTTGGGATTCGCCTGATGATTTCAAAGAGCTTTCGTTCAAACACGAGAATGGTAAAATAATAATTGATCTGCCCGAAGATGTAACAAAAGAAAATTCATTCACTGTTAAAATTTATTATGGAGGAAAACCCAGAGTTGCGCAAAATCCGCCGTGGGATGACGGGTTCACGTGGGCAAAGACTGAAAGCGGAAAAGACTGGATTGGTGTAACATGTCAAGGAGGTGGTGCCGATACGTGGTGGCCGTGTAAAGATCATCCTTCCGATGAGCCCGATTCTGTTTTGCTGAACTGGACTGTTCCACAAAATTTAATTGTTGCATCAAACGGAAAGCTGAGATATATTATCACAAATAAAGAAGGAACAAACACTTTTTCCTGGTTTGTTTCGACACCAATTAATAATTATGGTGTTTCTGTTCACATAGCACCGTACGATACAATTCAATACCCATACACCAGCATAACCGGAGAAGAAATCCCTGTTACCATCTGGGTACTTCCTGAAAGTATGGATAAAGCCAGAGAACATTGTCCGGAGTTTTTAGATCACTTAAGATGGTATGAAGAGATGCTTGGACCTTATCCTTTCCGTGCAGATAAATATGGGGTTGCAGAAGCCCCCTACCTTGGAATGGAACACCAAACAATAATTGCAAATGGTTATGATTACAGAGATGATCAATTCGGATTTGACTGGCTGCATCATCACGAGCTTGGACACGAGTGGTGGGGGAATATGGTTACCGCAAAAGACTGGAGCGACTTCTGGATTCACGAAGCTGTGGATGGATATATGCAAACACTTTACATCGAAGACAGACTTCCTGATAGAAATCCTTATGCTTTTATGATGAACTGGAAGCTCTGGAAAAACAAGCAGCCGATTGCACCGCGCAAAGAAATGACAAGTGAAGAAGCTTACACAAATGATATGTATTCAAAAGGTGCATACGTTCTGCACACACTTCGATATTATGTTGGAGATGAAACATTCAAAATGATTTTAAAACGTTGGGCTAATCCTGATCACGAAATGGAAAAAGTAACAGATGGAAGTCAATGCCGCTTTGCAACAACTGATGAGTTTCTTGAAATTGCGGAAAACGTTTCTGGTCGTGAACTCGATTGGTTCTGGGAAGTTTATTTCAGGCAGGCGTCACTACCAATACTAAAAGCAGAAATAAAAAACAACGCTCTTTATCTTGAATGGGAAATGGAAAACGATCTTCCTTTCTCAATTCCCGTTGAAGTGCAATTGGGAGACGAAATAGTTAAACTTGAAATGCGCGAAGGTGCCGGCTCAGTTAAAATTCCTGATGGAGTTAAACCGGTTATTGATCCAGATAAGTGGATTACGATGGCTGATGTTGAGATAGTTAATAATTAAACTTTAAATTTATTCACGAGGGCTAAAATGAAAAAACTGGTTCTGTTTTTAATATTAATTGTTGCCCCTTCAACCCTCCCACAGACGGATACAATTCTTGTACAAAAACTGGATTCACTTATAAACTACAATGTAAACTTAGAGCATAGACTTGATGTACTTGAAAAAAATATTGATGATGTTTTGTGGTTTCAGAGAGTTGGTGATGTGGCATTCATTGATAAAATTTTTATGACGGGTCCACCGAAGTGGAAAGAAACAGATACAACTGATCCTGCTTTTGGTAATCCTGTTAAATTCTGGTCGTATGTTTTTATTCCAAAAGATATTGACTTCAACAAAAAATATCCGCTGCTGGTTTTACCTCACGGTGGCGTGCATAGTAATTTTTCAACTTACTATACTCATATCATAAGAGAATTGATGTATCAGCAATACATAGTTGTATCTGCAGAATACCGCGGTAGCACAGGTTATGGCAAAAGTCATTATGAAAAAATTGATTACGGCGGACTTGAAGTAGAAGATGTTGACTCCAGCAGAAAATACATTCTTGAAAATTATGAGTTCGCTGATCCCGAAAGAGTTGGAATAGTAGGTTGGAGTCACGGAGGATTAATTAGTTTGATGAACATCTTCAGATATCCTGAAAATTATAAAGTAGCTTTTGCAGGTGTCCCTGTAAGTGATTTAATTACCAGATTAAATTATATGGATGATGACTATGATGCACTTTATTCTGCAGATTATCACATTGGGCAAACGGTAGAAGAAAATCCCGAAGAATATAAAAGAAGATCTCCCGCATGGAACGTCAAGAAACTCCAAACACCTTTACTGATTCACACAAACACAAACGATGAAGATGTAAGATTTATAGAAGTCGAAGTATTACTAAATGCACTTAAAGAAGCAGATAAAAAATTTGAATACGAAATCTTTCAGAAGTTACCCGGTGGTCATTCATTTGACAGACAGGATACAAAACTTGCACTTTCAATTCGACTTAAGATTTACAAGTTTCTTTCAGAATATCTCAATCCCCCAAGACAATTTGAAAATATTGAAGAAATTAGAGCGAATGTTTACAGATAGACTACATTTGTCAGAATTACTTGCTTGTAGTAAAATAAAATAATGATTTCGCACATATTGGTGACAGATTTGTCATGAGGGGTTGGCAATTCCGGATTACATTAGACTGAAGAATAACTTTTTTACTCATCCATATGAAGAATTTCTCTTTAATATTGTATTTTTCCTCCATTATGGCTTAAAAACGCAATACGACAAGGGAACAATATTTGCGAAAATGCTTGAAACTGTAATTAGAAAAAGCATTGAAACCATGGTTAAATTTCTTACAATAGTACTTCTCCTGACAGCGCTTGGCGGCGGTACATATTATCTGCTTTCGATGGAAACGGTCGAGGACGTTAAGGTGATGGGTAAACTTCAAATATCAGAGCAGTATGGTTCTTATGTTATGGCTTCACAAAGTAAAGATGCAAATTATTATGCTGTAGTTGAAGGAAAAGTAAAGAACAATATGAAGAAACCTATAAAGAATGTGTTTATAAAATATGTTATAGCCGGTAAGGAAACCAGTGCAACAATTTTTGATCTCGCACCCGGGCAGGAACTTCATTTCAATACGAGTGGTGTTGCAACAACGGGCTCAAGTCCTGAGTATGACTTTGTTGGAATATATTATGATTAGTTGAATTGCTTTCCCCCCTGATTTTCCATTAAATTATTTTAAGTACTGTTTCAAATTAATAATCATCTGCTGGTGTTAACAGAGGTTCTTCAATAAATTAATTTAGTTTGATGATGAAGTGAGCGAGATCAGTTGTATTTGTTTTCGCGGATAGCATCGAGCTCTGCTCTGAGCTGTTTTGTGTTCTTAACTACCTGCGCCCCAATCTCATCCAAAATTTCAAAGTAACCACCAGTAGCTCTTCCACCAGCAATAATAGATACTCCGGAGGGTAACATCTGTTTTAATTTTCTTAATTCCTTCGGTAACGACAGATCGTCAGAAGGATAAACCAGACTTAGTGCAACTACTTTTGCATTAAGATAAGAGGCTACCGCTCCAACTTCTTCTGCGGGAAGATTTGCCCCGAGATAAACTACTTTCCACCCCGATGATGCTGCTACAACGCCGGCAATCAAAGCACCAAGCTCATGCTCCTGTCCGCGTGGAGTTGCAGAAATTAAAACCGGAGCTGAATCATTAACAGAGTATGATTCTAAAAGATTAAACAAAAAGCCACGTATAACTGAGCTTGCAAGATGTTCATTGGCAACTCTTATTTCACCGTTATGCCACATATCCCCGATTTTATATACTAATGGAATTACAACTTCTTCGATCAGAACCGGCTGTGTTAGTTTTGCAGAAGCGTTCAGTAAAATCGATTCAAGCTTTTTAGAATCATATACTCTTATTGTTTCAATACTTTCAGAAAGAATTTCATCCACCAACTCAACCTGGTTAATTGGCTTTGATTCATATTTGTTTTCTGAAGTTTTATTTTTTTCCCTTGATAAAATATTCTTCAATTCTGTAAGTGATAAATTAGCAAGACTCCCAATGTTGTGTCCCAAATGAGAAACATCATTTAAGATACGAAGTTTTTCAATGTCCTCTTCCGAATAAAGTCGGCGGTTTGTATCCGTCCTGTCCGGTTCAACAACATTATATCTTTTTTCCCAGGCCCGTATCACGTGAACACTAAGACCGGTCATCTGGCTAACTACTTTTATTGGATATTTATATTCTGAAGTCATATCGAAATTTAATCAATGTCTAATATTTGTCAAAAAGAAAAGTTCGCTGTCAATATTTTGTTAAAAATATAAAGAAAACTGTTAAATTTTAACGATTTCCCCATAATATTAGTTCCATTTGAATAAAAATGAAAATTTATTCATAAAATGCTTGACAAAAGCTCGACAAGATGTTATATTTGTCTAAGTTAATTAGACATTTATTAGACAACTGAAAAAGGAAGCAAAAATGAAGGAATTAAATAATATGGTAGACGACGTGTTCGTTAGCAACACAAAACATGAAGAGTTTACAAAAGAAGCATTACCACATAAGGCAGCACTTTATAACTATGCTTTAAAGATAGCAGGAAACTCTGATGATGCTCACGACCTTGTTCAGGAAACTTATTATAAAGCATACAGATACTTTGACAAATTTCAGTCAGGTACAAACAGCAAAGCCTGGATGTTCATGATTTTGAAAAACTCATTTATTAATGATTACAGAAAGTCAAAACGCGAACCATACAAACTTGATTACGAACAAATTCAGAATTTTTATGAGAACGTAAAATCAGATCGTTCCCAAACCAATAATCTTGATAAAGAATATTACAATAGTCTTCTGGATGATGAATTAACTGAAGCAATTGATAAGCTTCCAACAAAAATGAGAGAGGTGTTTCTTCTTTGTGATCTCGATGGCAATACCTATGAAGAAACTGCAGAACTAGTTGGCTGCCCCATCGGGACTGTAAGATCGAGACTTCACCGAGCAAGACAGATGCTTCAGGAAATTTTATTCGACTATGCAAAAGAACGCGGATTTCTTAATTAATTTTTTTCAACAAACACAATCAACCATAAACTAAAGCGAGGTTAATATGAAACTCTTACATTATTTATTCATTGGGCTATTTACTTTGACATTCAGCTCAGCAATTGCCCAGACAGCAAGGCTTCAGGTTATACACAATGCTGCAGACCCGGGAGCCGCATCTGTTGATATTTATTTAAATGGAACTATACTTCTCGATAATTTCGGTTTCAGAGAAGCTACTCCTTATATAGATGCACCAGCAGGCACCCCAATTAATATTGGAGTTGCTGGTCCCAACAGCACTTCTGCTGCGGATACACTTAAAAACTTTAATGTAACTCTAACAGAAAATGAAACTTATGTTGCAATTGCAAATGGTGTTCTTGATCCAAATTCATTTGCAGTAAATCCAGATGGAAGAAACACTGCTTTTACACTGTTTGTTAAAGCAATGGCTCGCGAAACAGGAAACTCATCTGACGTTGACTTCTTTGTACTACACGGTTCAACAGATGCACCAACCGTTGATGTTCTTGCACGCAGGGTTGCAACTTTAGTTGATGATGCTGCTTATGGTGATATTACAAATTATATTACCGTTCCACCAGCATCTTATATATTGGATGTTACTCCCGGTAATGACAACTCAACCATAGTCGCCTCTTTCGAAGCAGACTTGAGTGGACTTGGTGGCGGTGCTGCAGTTGTGTTTGCTTCAGGCTTCTTAAGCCCAATACAAAACCAGGATGGCGAAGCATTCGGAATATTTGCTGCATTACCAAACGGAACTGTAGTTGAATTTCCATCTGTTCAGCTTTCACGATTGCAGGTCATTCACAACTCTGCTGATGTTGCTGCAGGAAGTGTTGATATTTATTTAAATGGTAGCTTGCTATTAGATGATTTTGCTTTCAGAACAGCAACTCCATTTATAGATGCACCTGCGGATGTTGAATTGAACATCGGTGTTGCACCAGGTAATAGTACCTCGGTCGATGATACTCTAGCAAACTTTAATGCAAGCCTGGTTAACGGAGAAACATATGTCGTTATTGCTAATGGTGTTCTTGATCCAAATTCTTATGCTTCAAATCCTGATGGAAGAAGCACTGCATTTACTCTGTTTGTTCAGCCAATGGGTCAGGAATCAGGGACCGGTAGTAATGTTGACTTCTTTGTTCTTCACGGAGCTACCGATGCACCAACTGTTGATGTAATTGCAAGAGATGTTGCTACATTAGTTGATGACGCTGCTTATGGAGATATTACTGACTACATTTCTGTTCCTGCAGCAGCTTACACATTAGACCTAACTTTAGCCGATGGAACAACATTAGTGAATTCTTATGTTGCCGATCTCTCAGGATTAGGTGGTGGAAGTGCTGTAGTATTTGCATCTGGATTTTTAGATCCTTCAGCTAACCAGAACGGCGAAGCATTCGGAATTTTCTTCGCTCTTACTGATGGTACCGTTGGTCAATTTCCCGAGGGCGTTGTTAGTGTTGAGGATATTTCAGGCGTAACTCCAGACAACTATTTGCTTTCACAGAATTATCCAAATCCCTTTAACCCGAGCACAACAATCAATTTCGCAATTCCGAACAGTGAATTTGTGACATTGAAAGTGTTCAACATTCTCGGAAGTGAAGTAGCGACATTAGTAAATGAAAATCTTGCAGCAGGTGCTTACAACTTAAACTTTAATGCTGCTGGACTTGCTTCTGGCATTTACCTTTATGAGTTAAATGCGGGTAACTTCAGAGAAATAAAGAAGATGAATCTTCTTAAATAATTAACAGTTCTAGTAATGAAGAGTGCCACTTGTATTCAGTTTTGTGATGATCAAATGTTAACCATGACACGAATTTTAAGTTACGATATATTTGAATCAAACAATACAAGTGGTTTCTTCATTTATCATAAAACTAGCTGAAACTAATCTTATAAATCTGTATCTTATACAACACCACTTGTCTTCCAAAATAAAAATAAATGAATAAAGCAATTATTATAGGTTCTGGTTTAGGTGGTCTTTCAACCGCTTTAAGACTTTCCAAGAAGGGTTACGATGTAACCATCCTTGAAAAACATTCAACTCCGGGCGGAAGACTAAATATTATTGAGCAAGATGGTTTTCGTTTTGATATGGGTCCGTCTTTTATGAGTATGACTTATGAACTTGATGAATTGTTTAACAGTGTTGGAATTAAGGTACCGATTGAACTTGAAGAGCTTGATCCTCTTTACAAAGTATTTTTCGAAGGACAGGAAAAGTCACGACTTATTTACAAAGATTTAAAGAAACTTGCTGAAGAGTTTAAAGACATCGAACCAAACTTAGAAGAGAATGCAAAGAAATATCTTGATCGTGCCGGACAATTCTTTCACGATACTGTTGATAAAGTTGTAAAAACGAATTTTAGCAATAAACTTGATTACGTATTAAAATTAAGTCGTGTTCCTTTGAAACATCTTCCATATCTTCAGAGAAATATGTGGGGCGAAGTTGAAAAACATTTTAAGTCAGAAGAAGTAAAGGTGATATTTTCTCTTGTTGCATTTTTTCTTGGCTCAACACCTTTTCAAACACCAGCAATTTATTCTTTGCTCAATTACACAGAGATGAAGCACAACGGCTACTGGAAAGTTAAGGGCGGAATGTATCGACTTGTTGAAGAACTTGTAAAGATATTGAATGAAAAAGGAGTGAGGATAGTTTACAACACAGAAATAGTAGGTGTCGGCAACAATAATGGCAAGCTGTATGAGTTGATTGATCAGAACGGAAAGAAATGGAATGCAGATATTTTCATTTCAAATTCTGATGCTGCTTCTTTCAGAGGAAAAATATTGAATCGTGAAAAATTCAGTGACGAAAAATTAGACCAGATGCATTGGACGCTCGCACCATTTACAATTTATCTTGGTGTAAAAGGAAAGATAGACAGGTTAGGGCATCACAATTATTTTCTCGGAAGCAACTTCAGAGGATATGCTGATACGATTTTCACTTCTTCGATTAGTCCGCAGAAACCGTATTATTATGTAAATGCTCTTTCGAAATCTGAAGCAAGCTGTGCACCGGAAGGATGTGAGAATTTATTTATTCTTTGTCCCGTTCCAGATCTTCGCTACAAAAAATCGTGGGAAGACAAAGAAGAGCTTGCAAAAAATATTATTGACGATCTTTCAAAAAGAGTTGGCTTTGATATTCAAAATAACATTATCACTAAAAAAATATTAGCTCCCGATGACTGGGCAAATATGCTCAACCTTTACAAGGGTTCGGGATTGGGTCTTGCACACGACATAAATCAGGTCGGTGCGTTCAGACCAAAAAACAAAGACGAAAAACTTTCTAACTTATATTATGTTGGCGCATCGACAACGCCCGGGACTGGTTTACCAATGGTTATCATTAGTTCAAAATTAGTAACGGAGAGAATAGAAAATGACTTTAGAACACTACACTAATACCAGCTACAAGCTGAGCAAAAAATTAACAACTGCTTACAGCACTTCATTCAGCCTGGGAATAAAAGTTTTTAAGCCGGAATACCGCGATCCGATTTTTGCGATTTACGGTTTCGTCCGTGTTGCCGATGAAATCGTAGACACTTTTCATTCATACGACAAAGAATATCTGCTTGAAAAATTTACAAACGACACGTGGGAAGCAATAAACACAGGCATTTCCACAAACCCGGTTCTTCACGCTTTCCAGAAAGTTGTGAACGATTACGGAATTGATCGCAAACTGATTTCTGCTTTCCTGAAAAGTATGGAGATGGATCTATCACGTTCTTCATACAACAGGGATAACTATGATGAATATATTTACGGCTCGGCAGAAGTTATTGGGTTAATGTGCTTAAAAGTTTTTGTCGACGGCAACGAAATGAAATATAAAGAGCTTGAACATTCAGCGCGAATGCTTGGCGCTGCTTTTCAGAAAGTGAATTTCCTCAGAGATATCCAGAGTGATATTAATGACAGAGGAAGAATTTATCTGCCCGGCGTTCATCACATCGATTACATTGATGACCACAACAAAGCTATGCTTGAAAAGGAAGTTGAAGCTGAATTCAAAGAGGCATTCAGGGGAATTGTGCATCTTCCGATTGCAGTTAAGCTTGGAGTTTATTCAGCATATCTTTATTACCTGATGCTATTCAAAAAAATTAAGCGGCTGGACGTTGAACAGTTAAAAAGTAAGCGTGTGAGAATTTCTAATTTGTATAAATTTTACCTGCTGATAAAATCTTATTTTGAAGTAAAGGTTTTAAAGTCCACTTAATTGAACTTTGAGTATTTAATATTCAACGCAATTGTCATTAGCGGTCCGGCGTTTTTCGGTTCGCTTAAATGCTGCTACATCTGGAACCACTGGAAGCAAATGCTTATTGCAATTGTTATTCCTGCAATTCCTTTTTTACTCTGGGATGCTCTGGTAACCGGGGCTCACTGGCATTTTAATTCTAATTATGTGTCGGGAATAAAAATTATAAATCTTCCCATCGAAGAAATTTTATTTTTCATTACTGTTCCGTTTGCTTGTCTGTTTACCTGGGAAATGATTATCAGACGTGCAAGAGAAAAACAGATTAATATGATTTGGCTTCGGCTTCTTCTTTATTTTGCTCTGCCTGCAGGAATTTATTTTTTCTCGATTGGAAAGCAGTATACAGGATTAACATTATCTTTTGTTTTTCTCGCAAATCTTGTTGATCAGTTTTTGAAAACGAATTTACTTTTTGATCTAAGATTCTACTTTTACCTTCTGCTTATTGTTATTTTTACATTGATATTTAATGGATATTTGACGTGGCGTCCGGTTGTTACTTACGGAGTTGAGTACCAGCTCGATTTTAGAATTATAACTATTCCCGTTGAGGATTTTTTCTACGGTATATCTCTGCTCTGGATGAACACGAGTCTTTATAAATATTTAATTGGAAAAAACGGTGTATAAATGCTAACTAATAAATGGTATCTGGTTTGTCCTTCCGACGAACTGAAGAACGAAATCAGACAATATAAAATTCTCGGTGAAGAGATAATTCTCTTCCGTAATCCCGATAAATCAATCACGGCTTTGGAAGACAGATGTTGCCACAGAAATGTAAATCTCTCACTTGGTTATTTAGATAAAGAAAGAGTTGTCTGCGGCTACCACGGATGGCAGTACGATAAAACAGGATCGTGTGTGCAAATTCCGTCTCAGCTTCCGGGAGATAAAATTCCCCCGACAGCAAAAATAAAAACTTATCCCGTTCAGGATTATAATAAATGGGTTTGGATTTTTATCGGTGAGCCGGAAAAAGCAAAAGATGTACGGCCGACAGACATTCCCGAAATGAATGAGTGGCCTTTTACATACAAATCTTACACAATAAAAGCTGATCTCGAAACAACAGCTGAAAGTCTGATTGATCCTTATCATATTGCTTATGTTCACCGCAACTCGATAAAATCTTTTATGGGACAAATACGGGAACATCCCGCAGATTTTAATCTTAAAATTCTTGATGACGGGGTTGAAGGATTTTACAAACGGGCTAATGTTGGAACAGTTGCAGAAAAAACTTATTTCGGAAATGAAGAAAACATCGGAACAAGAATAAGATTTTACTATCCAAACATTTCACGCCTTGAAATACGTTTCAAAGAAAGAATATTATTAATTCTCGAACATGTTTATCAGGTTGACGACGAACACGTAAATATGATGCAGATAACTCTGTGGAAAAATATCTTTCCCAAATTCCCTGCATTTGCAAAATGGTTTATGGGAAGAAAGTCGGAAAAGATTGTAACCGAGGACATTGATTTCCTCGCATCGAATCAGAAAATACTTAAGAAGACTAAAGATAATCTACACGAAGTTAGTGTGAAGGGTGACGAAGTGTCATTGAGCTTCAGAAGGTTCTGGAGAAAGAAACTTCAGGGTGAATGATGTCAGACCACACTCCTGATGCACTAATCCAAAATAAAAAAGAAGTTCCTTCAGAGTTCGACAGGATTGCAAAGCGATATGATCTTGCAACTTTTCTAAGCCAGGGTTACCAGCAAGATTTGCAGACAAGTGTTGACAGAATGAATCTTAAAGGCAACGAATATCTTGCCGATCTCTGTTGTGGAACTGGCAAGTCAACTATTGCCTGTCTCCATAATCTTCCGAACGGAAAAGTAATCGGGATTGACAATTCGGAAGGAATGCTTGAAGCTGCAAGAGAAAAACTCATTCCAAAATTTGATAAAGATAAAGTTACATTTGTTCAGCAGGATGTGATGAATCTTGATCTTGCGGATAACTCACTCGATGCAATTTTTATGGCTTACGGAATCCGCAATATGCCCGACTTTGAAAAATGTGTTCGTAATCTTTATCGTGTTTTAAAGCCCGGCGGAAAAATCTGCTTTCACGAATACTCAATCAGCAAATCGTTTGCTTCAAAACTTTACTGGAAAATTTTAGGATATTTTTTGATAATTCCTTTTGCCGGACTTACAACGGGCTCAACAAAAATCTTCCGTTACTTGATTAAAAGTGTTGAGACCTTTCTTTCACCCGATGAGTTTGTTGAGTTGTTGAAGAAATCAGGATTTGAAAACGTAATACACAATCCTCTCGGAAGCTGGCGTAAGCCTGTACTACACACATTTGTTGCACAAAAACCATCTCAATAACTATGAGTATAAAATCAATAATTGCAAAACGAATCGAGAAGAAACTTGGCGGATACAAAATCCAGCTAAACAAAATCGATTCATCTCTTCCCGAAAAACTTTCAAAAGAAAAAAGTGTTGGAATAATCGGCGGAGGATTAGCGGGAGTTTCTGCTGCAATCTTTCTTGCTGAAAGAGGATTCTCAGTAAAGATTTTTGAAAAAGAAACATATCTTGGCGGCAAGGTTGGTTCCTGGCCTGTAAAATTTAACGATGGATTTTCAACACAAGTCGAGCATGGCTTTCACGCTTTCTTCAGACAGTATTACAACCTTCGTAACCTTCTTAAAAAAATTAATGCGTATAAATACCTTATTCCTATAAACGATTATTTAATTCTCACTAAAAAGCACGGCAATTTCGGATTCAAGGAACTCGACACTGTGCCTGTTCTAAATATTCTGAGTATGGCAAAGACAGGAATTTATTCTTACAAAGATGCGATGTTGAATCCCGGTTTCAGGAAAATGATTTCACTGCTGACATACAACCGCGAAAAAACATTTGCAAAGTTTGATAATGTTTCTTTCAAAGATTTTGCCGATGATGTTAAACTTCCACCAGAGATGCAGCTAATGTTTACAACTTTCTCAAGAGCATTCTTTGCTGAGCCACAGTATATCTCAATGGCAGAGCTGATAAAAAGTTTTCATTCATATTTTCTCAGTAACGATCTTGGTTTGCTGTACGATGTTCTGAATGATGATTTTAATGAAGCTCTCTGGAATCCAGCTAAAAATTACTTAAATAAATATAAATCTTCGATCTCTCTTGATTCGAAAATCACTTCCTTTAAAAAGGATGGTGATCAGTTTATAATCAATGACGAAAGATTTGATTATGCGATAATTGCTTCGGATGTAAAAGGAACAAAAGCTGTCATTAAAAATTCGGATTATTTTAAGAATGAGCATCCCGATTTTTACAATCAAATGACAAACCTGAAACAATCGCAGCGATATTCTGTTTTAAGAGTTTGGATTGATAAAGATATCCGGCAAGGCGTACCTTTTTTCATTTTCACTGACGCTTTGAAAATACTTGATTCGGTTACAATCTATCACCGGATGGAAAAGTCAAGCGAAGAATGGGTAAAGAAAAACGGCGGCGGAATTTTTGAACTTCATTCATATGCTGTTCCTGATGATTTTCCGAAAGAAAAGATAAGAGATCAATTCCTCAAAGAGTTTGAAGAATATTTTCCCGAGATAAAAGGATACCAAATCAAGTATGAATATTTACAAGTCAAAGATGACTTCACTGCCTTCCATACGAATCTTTACAAAACTCGTCCGGCAGTAAAAACCGAAGTGGAAAATCTTTTTCTTGCCGGAGATTGGGTTAAACTCGAAAGCCCTGCAATGCTTATGGAGGCAGCAACTACATCAGCGTTGTTTGCCGCAAATTCAATATTAAAAAAAGAAGGATTAAAAGAAGAACAGATTTATTCTGTTCCATTAAAAGGTATATTTGCAGGAAAATAAAAACGAATTTACAAATCTTGTATCAAATCAAAATAATTCTTCTTATCTCTGTTTTATTTTTCACTTTTTCCTATTCGGCTTTCGCTCAATATAAAAGACAGCAATTTGAAATTACTCCATTCGGTGGCTTCCTGCTTACCAGCAACCTTCAAACGCTCGATGGTGAATTAAAAATAGATAACAGTTTCGATTATGGAGCTACATTCGATATTCGACTAAGCAAAGATCTCCTTATTGAACTATTATACATACACTCAGAAACAAGCGTTAGTTTTAGAAGAGAATACTACAATACTGAAGACTATCTTTTTGATATGAACGTAGAGTATATTCAAGGCGGGTTACAGGTTGAAACAGAAGCTGGCCCGTTCAGACCCTTTGCTGCATTTACGATCGGGGCAACATACTTTCATCCTAAAGACAATAATTACGAGGGTAATTGGGAGTTTTCATTCACAGCAGGTGGAGGAGTAAAATACTATTTTACTAATAATCTGGGTGTTCGGGCACAATGGCGATTTTTAGTGCCGGTTTATCTCTCCGGTGCCTCGGTATTTTGCAAGAATGGATATTGTTCGATCTTTATTGGCGGCGGCACTTACATTCTTCAATATGATTTAACTGCTGGTTTAATAGTTTCATTCTGATTATTTTTGATGAAAAGATAGACTGGCTTTTCTGCTTTCGATGATTCAAATAATTAAATTCAATGGACATTAAAATGAAATATCTAATTATGTTTTTAACTGTTCTATTTTGCGGAACTTCCTTTGCACAAGATGACAGGTCAGAGTGGATTGAGCTTCTAAAAAGCAACGTTCAACAGGAATCGAAGAATCTAATTAGGCAAAATCTTGAATTAACCAGTGAGCAGGCAAAAGTATTCTGGCCGATTTATGATGAGTACGATCAAGCGTTAGCTGAAATTACCAATGAGCGTCTTCAAAACATTTCTGAATACATGGTAAACTATAATGATCTGGATAGTGCTAAGGCAGAAAGTCTGCTTCGAAAAGCTCTCGAACTGGATCAGAAAAAATTAGACGTACAAACAAAATATTATGAAAGATTTATTTCGGTTTTGCCACCTGCAGTTGTTGGTAAATTTTTTCAATTGGATCAATACATCGAACTATTGATTCATTTACAGAGATCTGAAAATATTCCACTGATTCAACTTGACAGTACAAATTAAGTGAAATACTTCTCGGATGATTTTCTAATAAATGTTTTTTAACATAAATTCTAAATAATAAGTAAGCTCTAACAATCATATTTTAAAGGGATCGTATTATGAAAAAATTATTTGTTTTCTTCTTACTGATCTTTACTTCAATCAGCTTTTCACAAATAGAGAGTTTTGACTCGGAATACTTTGACGAGGTTAAAAAAGATGCCTGGGGGACTTATCTTGAAATAATTGATGATAACCTTGTGCTTACCGAAGAGCAGGCGGAAATCTTCCTACCAATGCTGGATCAATATATTGCCGACCAGAACAAAGTAGCTGATATGAGAATGAAGAATACAGAAGAGTATATGATGAATTATTATGATTTAGATGATGCAACTGCAAAGGATTTATTAAACAAAGCGGTTGAGATTGATCAAGAAAGAATGAATATTAAAAGAGAGTTCATGGCAAAAATGCTGGAGAAACTTCCGGCACCACTTGTTGGTAAATTCTTCCAGCTTGATGCAAGAATTTTTGCGCTAATAGATTTGGTTAGAATGTCCTCTATACCTCTTGCCCGTGAAGAAGATTAATAATCTATCAGATATTTATTTATAACAAAACCCCCGCTACAACGGGGGTTTTTTTGAAATATAATTGTTGACTTCTTACTGTCCCTGGGTTTTCAACTTATCCTTAAAAACTTTCTTGAACTTCTCCAACTTCGGGGCAATTACAAAAGCACAATATCCCTGATTTGGATTGTTCACATAGTAATCCTGATGATAATTTTCTGCGGGATAGAATTTAGTAAATGCCGATATTTCTGTGACTATCGGATCGTCCCACGCACCGGATTTGTCCAACTCAGCTTTATATTTTTCAGCAAGCTGTTTTTGTTCATCGTTATGATAAAAAATAACTGAACGATATTGTGTGCCCTCATCATTACCCTGTCTGTTCAGTGTTGTGGGGTCGTGTGTTTTCCAAAATACTTCCAGCAGCTCATCATAGCTGATGATAGAAGGATCATAAGTTATCTGAGTAACTTCTGCATGTCCGGTGGCACCAGAACAAACTGCTTCGTACGAAGGATTATCTACCTCTCCACCAGCATATCCGGATACCACAGAAGTGACTCCGTTTAAGTTTTCAAAAATTGCTTCAGTACACCAGAAACATCCTGAGCCAAATGTTGCTTTCTCTAAACCGTTTTCATTCATTTGAATGTCCTTATCATTTGTTTTTTCAGATTGTGCGTTTGTTTCTCTCTTATTACAACCATTGAGTATTAAAATAAAAGAAATAAAAAACGTAACTAAATATTTATAATTTTTCATAATTAAGAACTCATTTATTAAACATCCTGTTATCTATTTACAAAACAAAAATCATAAATCTTAAGCAGATAATTATCACGAAAAGTTAACATTCTTCTAACTTTATGAGACATTATAATTGTTGATAAGATGTTCAACGCAAAAAACCCCGTGAATACGGGGTGTAAAAAAAGAGCTTTGTAGTAAGTATTAGGATTTCGCTTGTTCAACCGTATTGTAAATATTCAAGACAGTGTCAATTTTCACTTTTTGAAAAACCTGCATTACGTTATCTGCCAGCCCAACTAATTTGAAGCTACCCCCTCTGTTGGTTGTAGTTGCTAATCCGTGAATCAACATACCAATTCCCCAACTTGAAATAAATTTTACTGAAGAAAGATCCACAATTATGCAGTTAGCATTTTTATCAAGCGAATCAAGTATGGCATCCTGAAATTCCTGAGCTTCGTATCCGAGCACCTGGTCCGCTTCGAATTTAATAATTGAAAATTTATCCGAAATTTGAGAAGAGATTTTCATAGTTCTGCCTGAAATATTTTATGATCGTAAATAATTTAGATTAACTAACTAATAATAATATATAAATAAATTTAATTTGCTGTAAATATACCCACCTAACTTTTATTTTAATAAAAGCTCAACTAAATTGATAACCAGATGTAATCCATTTTGGGGGTGTCATGTTTCAGGTCGAATACAATAAAGATGTACAAACTGTGTTCCTTAGCGGAAGCTTTGATGCTTCTAAAGCAGAAGAAGTAAAAGTAATTTTTGATGAGGTTGAAAAAACAGTACGGGTTGATATGTCTGGTCTCGATTTTATTTGCAGTGCAGGTATCGGTCTTATGGTTATGGTTTACAGAAAGCTGAAAGAAAAAGGAGAGGATTTTTATTTAGTCAATCTGAATGAACATATAAATAAAGTATTCAAACTATCGTTATTAGATAAAGTGTTTAAGATTCAATAAACGGCCCGGGAATAAATACCCGGGTTTTTTGTTTTAAAATTCTTGTCGCTAAAAAACCAGTTCAGTTTGAGTTCTTAGAAATATTATAAGTCCGAAAGAACATATTTTATTCTTCCATAATAAATATTTGGTGGAACTATGTCGAAAGAAAATTCAAACACCAACGGGGGATTTGAGCTAACCTCTGGTTCTAATGTGTGCGTAATAGGCGGAGGTCCGGCGGGAAGTTTCTTTACTTATTTTCTTCTGGAGCTAGCTGAAAGAGTTGGTATAGATCTTCACGTTGATAATATCGAAGCTAAAAATTTTTTAAATGTCGGTCCGGCGGGTTGCAACCATTGCGGCGGAATAATTTCGGAATCCTTGGTTCAACTTCTCTCAACAGAAGGAATAAATCTCCCTTCAAGTGTTATTAATCGGGGTATCGATTCATATGTTATGCACACCGATGACAGAAATGTTAAGATCGAAACTCCTCTCCATGAAAAAAGAATAGCATCCGTTTTCCGTGGTAGTGGTCCTCTGGGTACTACAGCTACTGAGTGGAGTAGCTTTGATAAGTATCTTCAAGATTTGTGCGTGCAGAAGGGGGCGAAGCTAATAATTGATAAGGTTATTGATATTGTTAATTCAAATGGACGACCAAAGATTAAAACAAAAAATAATTTAGAAAAAGAATATGACCTAGTTGTAGCCGCAGTTGGATTAGATAATAAATCACTGAGTGTTTTAAAAGGTGTAAACACCAAGTTTCAACCGCCTAATACTACAAAAACATATATCAGAGAATTCTTTCTGGGAGAAGAAGTCGTTTCCCAATACTTCGGGGATTCAATGCATGTCTTTCTTATGGACATTCCCAAACTGGAATTTGGGGCTTTAATACCAAAGGGTCAGTATGTTACATTGGTTTTGTTAGGAAAAGAGATTAATAAAGAACTTGTTCAATCATTCCTTTCCTCACGAGAAGTGATTGGTTGTTTTCCCATAGAGTTCAATTTGACCGGTTTGGCTAGTTGTCAGTGTTATCCTAAAATTAATACCCGCACTGCCAGATATATGTACACAGATCGCTTTGTAGCAATTGGAGATTCAGCAACTTCTAAACTTTATAAGAATGGAATTGGTGCAGCATATATTACGGCAAAGGCCGCAGCTACAACTGTAATATTTAATGGAGTGTCAGCAAAAGATTTTGAAAAATATTATCTGCCCGCCTGTCGTTCTCTAAACTTCGATAATTCAATCGGAAAACTTGTGTTCCTTGTAACCAAGTTAATTAAAACAAATTCACTTCTTAAACGTGGAGTAGTAAAAACAGTTATGAAGGAACAGCAAAAGCCTGGTGAAAAGAGAAATATGAGTACGGTGCTCTGGGATACTTTTACGGGAAGTGCGCCGTACAAGGAAATTTTTCTTAGAAGTATGAAACCTGCTTTTTTAACCTCATTAGTTTGGAACACACTTATATCTATTAAAAAGTGATTCCTTCACTGCCCAAACAAATGTTCTTGTAAATTGTTTCTCATTAATAAAATTAAACTATTCATTTAAAGTATTAGCACTAACCACTTGATTTAATGTCTTTCATTTCTTTATCTTACGAAGTGGGTTAATAGTTGCTATTACAAAAACAATCATCTCTTCAAAATGATTCATTGCTTCTGATCTGTTGCCCCAAAATCAGAATCATTTTACATTAAAATTGTAATTATCAATCCAAAACAAAAATTAGATTTTAGTATAATTTTTGATGTAAAGGGAGGTTATATCTACCTTTTCTTTGGGAGGGCTAAATCGTTAAAGGGCGGTGTTATAAACCCACTCGGCATAAATTTCCGAGATTAGTAAATAACTTCGGATCACTACCGAATTTCAATATATAATAAACATTTAATTAGGAAGGAATGCCTTATGGCAATCAAATCCATGTACAAGCTATCTATTTTTCTATTTCTTCTGGGATTCTGTCCTGCATACTTTGCACAGCAAGTGGTTGTTGAGATTAAAGATTTATCTAGGGGTGCAGATGTTATACTTACAGGTAAAGTTACTCAACAAATTTCCAGTTGGAATGATGACAATTCCAGAATTTATACAAAAGCAACTATTCAAGTGGAAGAGTATTTAAAAGGATCTAATGATGGAGGCTCGGTCGTTGTTAGATATCTTGGTGGTGAAGTTGGCGATGTTGGAGAACTTTATTCCCATATGCCAAGGTTTGAGGATGAGGAAGAAGTCTTGGTGTTTCTAAAAAAAGATGTTAAAAATGCTGAATACAAAGTTTTTAATGGTGAAAACGGAAAAATAAATATTATCGAGGATTCGAAAACGGGAGAGAAAGTCACAACTTCAAATGTAAATATTAATTCACTCAAATCACAGATTAAAAGCTATATAAACGAACAATAAAAAATTCCTGGTGGGTTTTACTAAGAAGATACATCTCCAACAATGAAATTAATAACAGAGGCTAAAATGAGAAATATTTTTAACATTAACTTTTTATTTTTAATTGTACTGTTTGCTAGTACGAGTATATTCGGACAAGCCAACAATAACTCCTATGTTTTCAACGGAGAAACAAGCCAGGTTTACGTTTTAGATGGGCAATCGGTTACAACAGATGCAAACCAAAATGGGTTTGGATACTTTAATAACAGCTCTGCTAATAATAAAATAACAGTTCAAGCTTGGGTTTACTTAATTGGCGACACTCCTGCTGACGTTGAGGTTCCAATCGTTTATCGTAAAGTGGATAACGGAAATACATTCTCAATGTATCTGAAAAATAATGTGGCTTATTTTTCAATTGGAAACAATAACAATGTAACTCTCAACACCGGTCAATTGCCCGCTTTTCAATGGCTAGCCGTTACTGGCACGTACGATGGCGCCACTGTACAATTATATTCCGGTGGAGAATTTGTAACTAGTGCGCCCTTTAGTATGGTACCGGGTTATACCGCAACTGCTGGTTCGACAGGTTTGTTCATTGGAAAATCAGAATCCGGAGCACTTAGAGGATTAATTGATGAAGTTAGAATGTTTGACATAGCACTAGGTGCTAACAACATTAATAATTCTGGTGGTAATGGAAATCCAGCAGAAAATTTCCCGTCTTCACTTAATCAATATTTAAGAGCACAGTGGAAATTCACTGAGTTTACTTATTACAATAGCATTAAATCGCTTACGGACCAATCAAATTATAAAAACCATTTACGTGTTGATAATATTGACCAGATTGTTAACAGTAAACATCCTCCATTTATCGTAGTTAATTCAACGGGTGATGCACCAGACTTGCTGCCGGGAGATGGAATTGCTGATGCAGGAAATGGCGAAGTTACATTACGGGCTGCGATTCAGGAAGCAAATGCATTAGCCGGTAATCAAATAGTTTATTTCTATATACCAGGTTCAGCGCCATATATTATTTTACCAGGAAGCGCATTACCAACTATAGCTGAACAATTATATCTTGATGGAACTGTACAGGCAGGTTACGATGGTTCTCCTGTAATTCAAATAAATGGATCATTCGGAAATCTAACAGTTACTGGGGGTAGTAGTACAATTCGGGGGCTTTCCATAAACAATTCAACAGGATATAGCTTGACTCTTTCGAGTTTAGGCGATAACACAATTCGTGAAAACGAAATTGCTGGTGCCTTTATAAGCTCACCCAACAATAATATTTATAATAATATTTTTTCAAATTCTACTGTTGGCATCCTAATATCTGATGGTGCTCAGGGATCCGTTTTATCTGACAATACAATTACAGGTAATATGGTTGCTGGAATAACTTTAGACGCACCCAACTATGTATTAGCAGATGAAAACACAATATCGGATAATGCGGGTGATGGTATAGTTGTAAATGGTAGTGGTAATAGTATCAGTAATCAAATAATTTCTAATAATGGTGGGGTTGGAATATTAATACCTTCGGGTGGGAATAATAGTATCGTTTCTGGCAACTCAATTTCAGGGAATAGTGTTGGTATAGCATTAAATGCTTCCAATTTTGAATTAAAAAATGAAAATACCGTCTCGAATAATTCAGGCAATGGTATAGTTGTAAATGGAAGCGAAAATAATATTAGTAATCAAATAATTTTTGATAATGGGGCTTCCGGCGTTTTCGTTGCGTCCGGGAATAATAATTCAATACTAAATAATTCAATTTATAATAACACAGCATTAGGAATTGAATTAGCTGCGGGAACAAACGATTCACAACAATACCCGACACTAAATGTTTTTTACACCTGGCAGGATGAAACAGCTCTACCTGAAATAAAAGGTGGAACTGCTATTCAAGGATCTCTGAATAGTGTCGCCGAACAAAATTTTAAAATTCAATTTTTTGCAAACTCTAATTTGTTTAATCGAGAAGGTAAAAGATTTCTTGGTGAGATCATCACTTCTACAGATTTTACTGGCGAAGCCGATTTTCTAGCTAACTTAAAAGATGCTGTCCTTACAAACGGAGAAGTGATCAGTGCTACAGCAACAAAGCTTGATGTAGATAGTCTTCCATTAAGTACTTCTGAATTTTCTGAGTCTATACAGAGAGCTTCAGATGAGGGTGACCATTATTTGATTAACACTACGCTTGCTGGTGTTCCGCTTCACTGGAAAGATGGGGAAAGTAAATATCAAATTTACGGACCGGTTACTACCGGTGGTGAACAGCCTCCGACAGGCTTTGCAACTGCTGTTGAAAATGGATTTAACACTTGGTCTGGACTTGAACAATTAACATACAATAAAAAGATATTAAGCAGTACAAATATTGGTCGCTGGGGTGGTAACGCTGACGGGATAAATAATATTGTTTGGTTTCCCACCAGTGCCATGTGGCAAGATTCAACTGAAGCGCCGACAAACGTAATAGCTGTTACAAGGGTTAGATATAATGCTTTAAACGGCGAAATGATTGATGTAGATATTGCATTCAATGGTGAGCCGATATCACTTACTGGGCTGGGACAATTTTATTGGGCTACAGATGCTTCATTGGATAAGTTAGATGTTCAAAATGTTGCTACACATGAAATCGGACATTATTCTGGTGCGGCTGATATTTACAACCCCGGTGATCCTAATTATACACTTTTAATGAAGAATAATAATCAGCTCGCAACATTGTATGGTAGAATTGATAAAGGTGAGATCTACAAAAACACTTTACATCCCGATCCTACAGACCCAGATTGGTTTTCTAATCAATTAGATATTACCAAATATGATATCGGAGCGATAAATTACATTTATGATAATCTAGGTGATGTCTATTACGATATTGTTTTGGTGTTCGATGGTACAACTAACTTTACATCTTCCGACGTATTAAATGGCTTTGCTCCGTCAAAGAATGCAGCGGTTGAGCTCGTTACCAAATTAAGAATTGGTGATAGAATTGGCTGGGTTAACGGCACCAGCGAAACATACCCTGTGGGAGATGACTTTAACCAGGCTTTGGTTGATCTCAATCAGTTGGAGTCTAACGCAACCAGTAATCTTGCAGAACGAATTACTGCTGCAGAAAATTTATTAAACTCCGGAAGTACAACTAATAAAAAAATTATCATTTTATTTAGTGCCGGTGAAATTACTCCATTCTCATTAATAACAGGTCTGACTGTTGATCCTGATATAAGAATTTTTACGATGGGTTTTGACGGTTTAGACGATGGGCAGGATTTAATGAGCTGGCTGGCAGATAAAACTAGTGGCGAGTATTATGAAATAGCTAGTTCCACTGAAATTCCTACTGCTGTAAATATCATCTGGCTGAGATTGCTTGGTCTTCAAATTTCTTACCTCTCAGAGGAAATTAGTAGTGATATAATTTCCGGTGGACTTTCCTGGCAAGGTGGGTTATCATGGCAGGGTGGACTCTCCTGGCAAGGTGGATTATCATGGCAGGGTGGGCTCTCCTGGCAAGGTGGATTATCATGGCAGGGTGGACTCTCCTGGCAAGGTGGATTATCATGGCAGGGCGGACTCTCCTGGCAAGGTGGAACACTTGAGATGGGACTATCATGGCAGGGAAGTGAATACAAACTGGCATTGTTGCCTCCGAATACTTTAGTTACTGACCCACCAAATTTGCCCCCTGGAGCAATAACTGAGGATAATTATCAATCTTCAGATTATGATATTGACTTTATTAACGGTTTTGAATCTTCTGGAAAACCTTATAAATATTTTCGAGTTAATAACCCCGGAATCGGTGGGTGGACTTATGCAGTGGTGGAGGAAACGGCACCCGATACAACAGAACCTATCAGAGTATACATGTCAAATGAAGCGGATCTGGTCTTAGAATTTCGAACAGATAAAGAGCGTTACATAGTTCAAGATGATGAATATGGTGACCCAATACCTGTGTTGGTAAATTTTGAAGCTACAGTACTTCAGGGTGGAGAAACTAGCGGACTTAGTGATCATACTAAAACGGTTGGTGAGCCTGTTAATGATGCGTGGGTCGCGATACTGGTAACAGCTCCTAGTGGTGATAGTTCTCGGCAAGCATTAACGCCGGCTGGAAATGGGACTTATACCTGTGCGCTTTCTACAACACTATTGGGTAATTATGATGTTAGCATAATTGCATCTGATAATATTCCAAATGGTGATTATAGGAACAGTCAATACGTCATAACTACTGAACACTCGTTCTATGTTTCTCCTTATGAGGAACCAACTGAGTTAACAGGCAAATTGTATATTCAGTATGCATATGATAAGCTCTTAGAGCTTAAAGCAGATTTTTGTCCCTCTAACAACAATTGCAGCTGGGATAATAACACGAAAAAGAGTTTTAATAATGCAATCTCATATCTTTCATCGGCTCTTGGTTATTTTGAACCCGATGGAAATCATTTAAAAACGAATAAGGGTTTAATTTTTTATGATAAAGTAACCTCAGCTATCAATGAAATATATTCTTATATAAGTAGTCCGGAAATTGGTGGTGATGTAGATCTTACATTGTATTACCTGATTGAGGGTTCGTACAAACTAGCTGTAATTGCAAGAGATGCTGCAGAAGAACCGGGTGCTTGTCAGGTTTCCAACTGTGAAGAATTACTTAAAAATGTAAATAGAGAATTAGGAAAAGCGATTGATGAAAAGAAACAGGATCATTATGTGTACATATTAAACCATCTTACCAATGCCTGGAAATTTGCTATGAACGTGATGGGAGCAAATTTGAGGAAAGAAAGCGGTGAGGGAAATGCCAATGTATTACCAACTGAATATAGTTTAGATCAGAATTATCCGAACCCGTTCAATCCCAATACAACAATTAACTATCAGTTGCCAGAAAATAATCAGGTGTCTTTAAAAGTTTATGATATATTGGGCAATTTGGTAGCCACTTTGGTAGAGAAGGAAATGGAAGCAGGTTACTATGGTGTAAATTGGAATGCAAGTCAGCTTGCAAGTGGTATATATATATATAGAATTATTAGCGGTTCATTTGTTTCAACAAAAAAGATGATACTAATGAAGTAATAATATTGTAGCCCCTGATCTTTTATAAGGTTGGGGGCTATTTCTTTTTTGAGATGACTCCATTATATTCAAATATGATTATGCATTAATTTAAGTGCATTCTCATTGAACACAATATTTTCCTTATCGTCAGGGACTTAACTATGCTCAGGGTGAACCTGATTTGTGTGCTTTCATTCGTTTTTTTCTCTTTAAAAATCCTACCACAAGGACATATCTCTTTTAATCATTTAACAGTAGAAGATGGCCTATCACAAAGTGCTGTCACTTGCATCTTTCAGGATCATCAAGGATTTATGTGGTTCGGCACGCAAGATGGCTTGAACAGATTTGACGGATACAACTTTAAAATATTTAAAAACGATCCCGCAGAACCCAATAGTCTGAGTGACAATTTTATTTGGTCAATCTCTGGAGATCAAAAGGGGAATCTGTTTGTTGAAACACAAAACGGTACCTTTCAAAAATATAATCCTCGTTCAGAAACTTTCACGATTTTACAAAAAGACAGTTTTAATTTAGCATCGTTAAGTTCCAGCCATTTTGGAGCCTTGCTTGAAGAACCCGGTATTCGTTGGATAGGTGGACAGGGTAAAGAGACTGGCTTAATCAGAATCAATATTGAAACCAGCGATACTACTATTTACAAACATAATCCGGATGATCCATCTAGTTTAAGTAGCGATAGGGTATATTCCATGTTCAGAGATCATGCGGATAATTTATGGGTGGGCACTTTCAACGGCCTAGACAAACTTAATGCGAAAACCGGAAGATTCAATCATTATAGAAATGATCCTTCTGATCCGACTACAATTAGTGATAATTACATTTGGCCTATTTATGAAGATTCGCGGGGATATTTATGGGTCGGAACTTATAGGGGAGGATTAAATCGATTTGATCCTAAAAAAGAAATCTTTACTCGTTATGCAAATTTGGAGAATGATCTAACAAGTTTGAGTGATAATTGTGTATACTCAATTTATGAAGATAGGGGTGGTGTAATATGGGTTGGAACTCTTTCCGGTGGGATAAATTACTTTTATCCACCTGCAAATGTTTTTGAGCATTACACAACCATTCCCGGGGCTAAAAATAGTCTTAGCGACAATTCTATTCTTTCAATGTGTGTTGATAATAAAGGATACTACTGGATTGGTACTAGCACCGGAGGATTGGATAGATTTGACTACAAAACCGGAAAGTTTAATAACTTTTCAAATGTGCCTTCAGAATCAAAAAGTCTTATAACTAATTCTATTCAATCCTTATATTCAAGTAAATCCGGGATTATTTGGATAGGCACGTTCAGCAGTGGTCTTGATGCTTATGATCCTAAGACCGGAACTTTTGAACACTATCAAAACAATCCTTTAAATATAAATTCATTATCCGACAATCGAATTTATTCAATAGTAGAAGGTAAAAAAGGTGACATTTGGATTGGTACATATGCTGGTGGACTCAACCGGCTGGAACCTCGAACGGGAGTCATTACCAGGTTCAGAAGTGTCGAGGGTGATAGTACGACTTTAAGTTCAGACAGAGTATGGTCTATGGCATTCGACAACCAGGGTAAACTTTGGCTAGGAACTTTTGGCGGGGGGATAAATATTTTTGATCCCATTACAAATATTGTAACCTATAAAAAAAATATTCCTGACGATTCAACTAGCTTAGTTGACAACAATATAATTAGGGTGTTTAAAGATAGTAAAGGTAATATGTGGATTGGATCCACAAAAGGATTAAGCAAGTATAATAGAGAAACTAACGAATTCAAAAACTATCGTGAGACAGATGGCTTGGCAAATGATTTCGTGTATGGCATACTTGAAGATGATAGTGGACATCTGTGGCTAAGTACTAATAACGGACTTTCTAGATTCAACCCCACAACTGAAACATTCAGGAATTATTATTTTGAAGATGGCTTACAAGGAAATGAATTTAATCAAAATGCTTTTGCTAAAGATTATAAATCAGGACGTTTGTTGTTTGGCGGAGCTAACGGATTTAATGTTTTTAGTCCGAACAAGATTAAAGAAAATATGTATTTGCCTCAGATTGCCTTTACAAATTATCTACGTTACAACACAGATGACGAAGAAGGTAAGCCGATCATCGAAAAAGGTATTTCAGTTAGGGATAGTATTTTATTAACCTTCAAAGATAACATTGTCACACTCCAATTTTCAGCATTAAGCTATTACAATAATTCTGAAAATCAGTACCGGTATAAGCTTGAAGGTTTTAATGAAAACTGGATCCAGCTTGGAAATAATCATACTGTAACATTTACAAATTTATCTCCCGATGATTATGTGCTTAGAGTGATTGGCTCTAACAACGATGGGATTTGGAATGAAGAGGGGGCATCGTTATTTGTTGAGGTGCTTCCGCCATGGTGGAGAACCAATATAGCCTATGCTGCTTATGCAATCCTGTTTCTTAGCATGCTTTATGGACTGAGAAGAATTGAAATTAATCGGCGCGAACAGAAAACAAGGATGAGAGAAAACGAGTTACGTTTAAAAGCAACCGAAGCTGAGAAACGTGCAATTGAAATTGAGAATGAGAGAAAAACGAAAGAGCTTGAAGAAGCCAGAGAACTGCAGCTATCGATGCTGCCAAGAGAATTACCCAAACTACCGAATCTTGAGATTGCTGCATTTATGAAAACAGCCACTGAAGTTGGTGGAGATTATTATGATTTCATTGTGCAGGACAATGGTGTTTTAAACGTAGCATTTGGAGATGCAACAGGGCACGGATTGCAAGCAGGAACTATGGTTACATTAATGAAGGGTTTTTTTACTTCTGATGCCGCTAAACTTGGCCTTCAGGAATTTATGAATCATTGCACCGCTATGATTAAAGAAATAAAACTGGGTCGAATATTAATGTCCTTCAGTTTGTTAAGGTTCGATGATAGTAAATTGCTCATAACCAGTGCAGGCATGCCCCCTATCTATTACTACGATAGCAACAAAAAGGAGGTTGAAGAAATTACCATTCAGGGTATGCCGCTTGGCGCAATGCGAAAATTCTCTTACAAGCTTGTCGAAAGAGAAATTAAAAGCGGGGACACATTATTATTGTTATCAGATGGTTTGCCTGAACAGATGAATATGAACGAAGAAATGTTTGGATATCCCCGGGTGAGTGAGCGATTTAAAGATTTTGTTAATGATACGCCCGAAAATATTATTCAGAACCTTGTGAAGTCAGGTGAGGAGTGGATGGATGGCTCTAATCAAGAAGACGATATTTCTTTTGTTGTTATAAAGGTTAAATAGTTCTCCATTACTAAATAAAAATAGTCGGGGTGAAATATGAAATCAGGAGAGTTGGGTAAAGAGTACAAAGATGGTGCAATCATCATCAAACAGGGTGAGTCCGGTAACTGTATGTATGTTATTCAATCCGGTGAAGTAGAAGTACTTCGGGATAATAACGGAGGACAAGTTCAATTAGCTGTACGCAAAACAGGGGATTTCTTCGGAGAGATGGCTCTATTCAGCAAGGAAGTGCGTAGTGCAACAATTAGGGCCCTCGGAGAGTCAAGAATCCTTACTGTTGATAGGAAAAACCTGTTACAGAGTATACAAAAAGATCCTTCCCTGGCGTTCCGAATAATAGAAACATTATCGAAACGATTACGTGATTTGTCTGAAGAAATAGTTTCTTACAAAGCCAATAAGTAAGAAATGTTCTGCTGTCCATCCTGTAATACTGACTGCCCGGGAAATGCAAACTTCTGTTTGAATTGCGGTGCCCCTTTAAAATCTATTACACAAAAAAGGGGTGAGCAGGAATCTGATCCGCAATTTTCAAATGATACAATGACACAGGCGCTCAAACGATTAATGCCAACTTCTTATGTTGAAAAACTTCTTGCCAGTAAAGGGAAAATGGAAGGGGAGAGAAGAGTTGTCACAATTCTCTTTTCCGATGTAAAAGGATCGACTTCATTAGCAGAAAACCTTGACCCAGAAGAAGTGTTTGAAGTAATGAATGGCGCCTTCAATATATTGATTGAACCAATAACCCGTTACGAAGGGACTATTGCCCGTTTGATGGGAGATGCAATACTAGCTTTCTTCGGTGCCCCGATTGCTCATGAAGATGATCCTTGTCGCGCCTGCAAAGCCGCCCTGGAAATTGTAGAGGGAGCAAAAGAATTTAGCAGAAAACTCGAGTCTGAAAAGGGTATAAAAGGATTTGGAGTAAGAGTTGGAATAAATACTGGTTTGGTTGTTGTCGCCGAAGTTGGAACAGATCTTCGCGTTGAATATACTGCAATGGGTGATGCCGTAAATGTAGCCGCAAGAATGGAATCATCTGCCGAACCCGGAACAATTTTAATTACTGATGCAACAAAAAAACTGATTCAAAAAGATTTTAATTTGATGTCTATCGGTCCAATACACGTAAAAGGAAAGTCAGATCCTATAAATACATTCAGAGTTTTAGGGAGTAAAAATAAAGCTATTCAATATCAGGAAACAGAAAAGTTTCAATTTCCACTAATTGGGAGAGAGCAAGATCGAATTAAAATTGAAAATGCGCTTGAAGGGTTGCAAAATGGGAATGGAGGCATTATTTCTGTTACCGGTGATCGCGGAATCGGTAAAAGCAGACTTGTATCAGAAGTTCAAAATCAAAAACTACCTGGCTTGAAATGGGTGGAGGTAAGATCCCTATCATACACATCCAACAAAAGTTATTGGACAACTCTTAGTTTACTGAAAAACTATTTTGGATTTTTTCAAGATTCTTACGACCAGATTATGCTTGATTCTATTTATACGGGTATAGAATGTCATTTTGGAGAAGAGACTGATGAAATATTTTCTTGTTTCGAATATTTTTTAAATGATGAGTTCAATAGAAATGAAAAACAGAATTTAAATTTGGAAGATTTGCGTGCTGTGAGGAGTCAATTTCATTTTGCTTTTAAAGAATTAATTAAAAGGGAATCTGCTATTCATCCAATAGTTCTAGTATGGGAAGATATACAATGGTGTGATGTGTCTTCTTTGAAATTGTTGTATGAACTTTTTCCTCTTGGATTGGAATGTCCGGTGATTTTTTTGTTGCAATACAGATTGGATGTAAATGAAAAAAGAGCTTGGGATTTTCATGAAAACAAGCTTAAGGAGTATTCTGAAAACCTTATTCATATCCCTTTGCGCCCACTGGAAGAAAGAGATATTGTTCTACTCATTAATAATCTTGCCGGTAATCATAAAATATCCTCCGAATTACAATCTAAACTAATACAGAAATCGGAGGGTAATCCTTCCTTTTTAGAAGAGTTAATTAGTTCAATATTGGAAAGAAGTGAATTAAATTCTAAGAGACAAACATTAGAAAGTCTCGATTTTAATAATGAGTTGCAGCTGCCTGATTCGCTTCATAATGTTATTATGTCAAGGGTAGATTGTCTTGAGCAAACAGATAAACTTACATTACAAACTGCAGCTGTTATTGGGCGTGTTTTTCCTAAAAAACTATTGGCTAGAATTTTAAATGATCGTTTGAAAGAATCAGAATTCGAAAGTTCTTTGAATCAATTACAAAGTAAAGAATTTATCTTAAGACATTTACCTTCTAATATTTCTTCCGGCACATCAACAATCCGTAAAGAATTTATCTTTAAGCAGGATCTTTCTCAAAACGTTCTCTACAGTTCATTACTTTTATCTCAAAGACAGGCTTTACATAAAATAATAGGAGTCGAGATAGAAAATCTATATTCCGAAAATGTGCTTGAACATGCTGAATCTCTAGCGTTTCACTTTGAGAAAGGAAAGGATTTTACAAAGGCGGCTCATTATAATAAGGTTGCAGGTGATAGAGCAAAGGATTTTTTCGCAAATGCAGATGCTATATTGTTCTATTCAAGAGCGCTGGAATTATTAAGAGGCGTTCAGACCGAATCACATGTTATTGCTCAAATTCACGAATCTTTGGGCGATGTTTTTTTCTTAACAGCTGATTACTCGAAATCAGCAGAACATTTCATTTTCTCTTTGAATAACTTTAAAGATATTATCCAGGAAGCTACGGTTTATTACAAATTGGGTCGGATGTTTGAGAGAGGGGGGAATTACGCAGAGGCTTTGAGTAAATATAATAAAGCACTTAAATTAATTAATCAAAAAAACGAAAAAATATTTACCGCACAAATATATTCCGGACTTGCAATGGTTTATTATCGCTTAGGGAAATTAATCGAGGCAGAAAAATTCATCACAAAAGCTTTTCAGATTTTTAGTGCCGTTGGGGATAGTAGAGAAAAAGCTGACGTTTATAATAACATGGGAATAATACATAGTAAACTTGGAGAGTTTGAAAAAGCACTTGGTTTTCATAAAAAATGTCTGAAAATTAGGGAACAATTTGGGGTTGCCAGCGGACTAGCTGCGACATATAATAATATTGGATACCTTTACCATCAAAAAAATGAACTTAAAAATTCAATTGAATATTTTAAAAAGAGCCTTCAGTACTGCGAGAAAACAGGAAATCTTCACGGTCTTGCAAAAACTTATGACAATCTTAGTCAGATTTATTTGGCTCTGGGTAATAATGATGAAGCAGTTGATTATAATCTTAAAGCTGTCTCTCTTCTTGGGAAAATTACGAATAGTGAATCTCAAATAAATGAAGATTTGTGGTTGCAATCAGGCGTTTGGTAGTTCTAGTAAATTAGTTTAATTATAATGGATATGAATCAGAAAAAGGATAACGATAATCTCAAAAAAAATATTTCGAAATACGTAACAGTTCTTTTCAAAGAAAATCTACCTGGTTGGGCTGTTTATCATGATCTATCCCACACTTTAGAAACTGTTAATGCATGTGAAGAAATTGGCAAGGGATCTGGTTTGTCAGATGAAGACCTCGAAATATTATACGTTGCTGCCTGGTTTCACGACACAGGTTATATTTTTAAAGCCGATGGACACGAAGAAGAAAGTTCAAAAATGGCTTTAGAATTTTTAAAAAAAAGAAAATATCCGAAAGAAAAAATTGAAATGGTAATTGAGTGTATTATAGCAACTATGATCTCCAATAAACCAAAGAATCTGGTTGAATCTGTTATTTGCGATGCAGATCTAATTTCTCTCGGGAAACCTGATTACTTCAAGAAGAACGATCAGTTAAAAATAGAGATGGAGAGAAGAGAAAATAGAAAAATCATCGAATCAGATTGGCTTAAACGCTCATTAGATTTTCTTTCATCTCATAAATATTATACGGAATATTCGCGCCAAAGTTATGGTAATCAACTAAATGTAAACATCCAAAATCTAAAAGAGAAAATCAGCGAACTTGATTAAAAAGGATTATCATAATTTTCCTTCAGGTATAAGTAGAAAAGTATTCTTTTATAAAAATTATACTTTATCTTTGCAGTGTAATTTATTCTATCCTGAGGCAATATTTTGATCGACACAAATGTAAATCTTGAAATTAAGCTGCCGAAAGTTCCTGACATTGAATTGGTGGCAATTCAGGGTTTGGAAAAGATGGGCAGGTATTTCGGTATATCTGAAGATAAAATTGGCGAGGCAAGAGTACTTGTTACTGAGGCAATAATAAATGGATTAGAACATGGCGGTGATGGTAATCCTTATGTTCAGGTTGAATTTACCATGACAAAAGATAAGTTGATTATTTTAGTCACAGATTATGGAAAGGGGTTTGACCCTGATAAGGTTCCGAACCCGGACATTGAAAATAAATTAGTAAGCACGAACAAACGCGGATGGGGATTAAAATTATTGAAATCGATGTCAGACGATTTAATAATCGAATCAAAACCAACCGGAACAAAAATTTCTATTATTAAAAACTTAAGTTAGCGGAGATTTTAATGAGCACCGATTTTAATATTATTTCGGAAATCCATAATAACACACTGGTGATGAGAACAGAGGGATACATAAACAATGTGGCAGGTGAAAAAATCTCAGAGGAGTTTACAAAAAATTTCGTTAGTGGCATAAATAAAGTCGTTATGGATCTCGGGAAATCTAAGGTGGTAAATTCAATTGGTATATCATATCTCATTGATATAATAGAAAAACTAAACGAGCACAATAGCAAGTTAATATTTACTAACCTTGACCCAACAATTGAAAAAACTTTTAACATTATGGGAATATTTCAATTTGCTCAAAAGGCTGATTCAGTTGAAGCTGCACTTAAATAAATTTACTTTTTCAAAACTATCATTTCTATTTCAGTAATTTGGAACAAAACCTATTAGTTGAAAAACTTTCACTTCAAGCTGAATCTTTTCAAGAAGGATTTGAAACACTTATAAAGTGCAGCAGCCTTGATGAGATTATAAAGAACTTTTGGCATTTGCTCAGGGGAAATTTTATTGTAACTAACATTCATATTCTGCACAAGTTATCATTTGGAGCGGAATGGAAATTTGTAACATCCAAGACAGTTGACGAAAATTTTGATCAATCCCTCCTGCTCGATCACCAAGAACAGTTAAGTGTAAAATACCTTACAAGTGAAAATTACAATTCTGTTGTGGTGCTTCCTCTCTCTGACTCATCCTACCTTGGGATAATGATTGGGAAAAAGTTAGACGGAAGCGATTTGACCGATTTTGACAAAATTACTCTTCAAATACTTCTCCAGGTTTTTTCAAGTGCATACGATTCATTCTTAAATCAAAAAAAGGAAAAGCAATTAATCTTCGAGTTGAATGAAAAAATTTTACAGCTTAATAATTTAATTGATGCAGATATTGAACTCTCCAGATACGACAAAGTAAATGTTCTTTTTGATCTTGCCATCGAGCGAGTTGTCTCTCTAACAAATGCTTCTTCTGCATTAATTAAAATTGCTAACCTTGAAGACGAATCCGTGGAAAAACAAATAACCTTTCCAAACAAGTTGGATCCGGAAATTGTTATAAAAAGTCCTCATAAAATTGAGTTTACTTTCGATTTCAATAATAAGCAATACCTTTTTGTGCTTTCCGAAAAGGAAACCCGCAAAGGAGTAACTTCTTTCAGTGATCTGGACAAGCTACTTTTGCAGGCTATTTCACGACAAGTTCAGGCTTCAATTGAAAACGAATTTCTGCTTGGTCAATCTTTAGAAAAAGAACGCATTGAGAAAGAGCTGAATTTAGCTGCTGACATTCAGCAAAGAATTATACCAAAAGAGCTGCCAAAAATAGATGGTTACGAGGTGGCGGGTATAAATATTCCATCAAAGGAGGTCGGTGGTGATTATTATGATTGTATAGATCTTGGAGATGGGAAATATGCACTTGTAATTGCCGATGTTGCTGGCAAAGGAATTTCGGCCGCATTGCTTGTTAATACTCTAAATGCCTCTTTATATTCTTACCTTGAGTTTAATTTGCCCCTAACTGATCTTGCTGACAAACTGAATAAGTTAATATTTAACTCGTCGCCTTCAGATAAATACATTACCTTTTTTATTGCTGTTCTGAATTCCAAAACGGGAGATTTGGATATTGTAAATGCCGGCCACAATCCAATTTTTTTAGTACGAAACAATGGTGACCTGGAAGAAATTGAGGCTGGTGGTATTGGTTTGGGAATGCTTGATTTCGGAATTCCATATGATGGAAAGAAATTGACCATTGAGATTGGCGAAAAATTATTTTTATATACGGATGGCATACCGGAAGCAATGAACATAAACGAAGAAGAATTTTCAGATGAAAGAATGATTCAGTTCTTGAAAAATAATTCAAATAAAAGCCCGAAGGATTTTATTTCAACGATTGTGGATGATGTTAAAAAACACGTGGGGGCAGCTCAGCAAAGCGATGACATCACTTCTCTTTTTATAAAACGAATAAAATAAAAACTCCTCGTTGATATTAATTGGAAAAGCAAAAGCAAAATCAATGTGATGAAAATTCTATATTGTGTGACTTTAAGAATTACATTGTAAACAAGCCAAAGATAAAAACACTTCTCGATTATAAATCTCCCGAAGAAAAGGAAAACATCAGACATCGAATACTTCAACGTATTGGTATAGAAGTAAACGAATATAGCGTTTTAAATATCCATAAGATTGGAATTGAAGTCCCGGTAAAAAATGTTTTTGAAGAATTGTTGCAATGGGACGGTAATTCCAATTTCTGGCCGAATCAGCTGGCGCGTGTCAAGCGTATCAACGGAAGTCTTGAAAAAATACTCATCTATACGCTGGGTGTTGAAAAAATAAATTTGGGTGGATTGCTGTCAGATGGAATAAAGTTCAAACCCCTATTCAATATGTCGGCTTTGAAATTTCAATTTACGACTCCTGCTACCGATACTGATAATGCAAGGTACCTATTATATAAGTGCAGCGGTGGATATCCGATAGGAATTTTTTCTCTTTATGTGCGTAGCTCTATCGCCGGACAAAATGAAAAAGAAAAAACACAGTTGTTCAGCTTGGCAGCATTTGATTTCTACGGAAAGAAAAGTTGGGTTTACAATAACTTGATCAACCCTGTCTGGGAAAAAACTCATAACCGGGCCACAAACAACATTCTCAACAGAATGAAGATCGAATTTGAAAGTAAGTTTAATAGAGATGTTGTTGACGGGTCAAATAATAGCTTCAACTAATGTTCACTAATAGGCTTTTGTACATCCTGCCTGATTTGAAACTATAATATCATTTTAATTCAAAAAACACTTATAAATGTATAACAATGACTAAAATTGTATTATATTCCAAAAGTTCTAATCCGCTTTTAATAATTAATGGGTAATAATTTAGACAGAAAGAGGTTTAATGAAGCAAAATATAAAATTGGAAATTAAGCTTCCTAACATTCCTGATATTGAATTAGTTGCTATTGAAAGCCTGCGGCTTATGGGTAAACATCTGGGTATCCCCGATGATAAGATAGGAGAGGCAAAGCTTATTGTTACCGAAGCTATAATTAATGGGCTAGAACATTCGGGCGAAAACAATCCCTACGTTAATGTAGAGTTCACTATGGATAAAGAAAAATTGATTATACTGGTAACTGATTATGGGGTTGGATTTGAGCCAGAAAAAATTGAAGACCCGAATATTAAAGACAAAATTCACAGTTCACATAAACGTGGATGGGGTCTAAAACTTATGAAATCAATGTCAGATGATCTGATTATTGAATCAGGCGCAAGTGGGACAAGAATTACAATTATAAAAAAATTAATCTAATCGGAGTGATTTGATGAATACGGATTTTAATTTGGTTTCTGAATTACATGATAAAACACTTGTAATAAAAACCGAAGGATATATAAACAATACCGGTGGTGAAAAGATTGTCCAGGAGTTTTCAAAACATAGTGATATAAATAGACTTATTCTGAATCTCGAAAATTCCAAGGTTGTTAACTCAATGGGTGTCTCTTATCTAATTGAAGTTATTGAGAAGTTAAACAAAGATAACGGCAAACTGGTTTTTACGAACCTCGATCCAACAATAGAAAAAACTTTTGCTATTATGGGATTGTTTCAGTTTGCTGAAAAAGCTGATACTGTCGAGACTGCTTTGAAAAGCTGACTCTACTATTCGGACTTTTTATTGAGTGTAAAAGTTATCTTCCGCTCTCAATTCTATAAAATATATTGAAAATTAATAACGGATTAACATAAATATTTGTTGATAAAATATTTCATTGTGCCAAATGTTTTTCTAGTAATGACGAGCTAAACGATAATAGAATTTTTCTGCCTTTAATTCGTAAATAGCTTATTAGTTGTGTGTTGTCTGTGCTTGATACCAGATTATTTTCTTAATTATAAATAGGGTTTTATTATGATGAAATATTCTTCAATGATGTTCTTTCTGTTTCTGGCTGTGAACATCTTTTCACAAAACAATCTTGTGTTTGAGCATTACTCGGTTCAAAATGGATTGCCTAATCCAACTGTCTATGATCTCTTACAGGATGAATATGGTTTTCTTTGGATAGGAACGGGAGATGGATTATGCCGGTATGATGGGTACGAATTTAAAGTATATAAAAATAATCCTAACGACAGTACAAGTTTGCCGAGCAATACGGTCTTATCAATAATGGAAGATAGCGAAGGTGATCTATGGATTGGTGGTATTGGTTTATTTGCAAAATACGTTCGTAAAACAGGGACTTTTATTCCTCTGAGTTTTGATAGGGGGGCAATAACAGGGACAATACAAATATGGAAATTATTCCAAGATTCCAAAAATAGAATATGGTTTGGAACGCTCGTCCACGGTGTTTATTTATTTAATAAAGAAAAAAATATCGCTGAGTTAGTTAGCAAAGGTGATGCGAAAACCCAGCTAGACTGGGGAAGAGTATATTCGATCATCGAAAGCCATGATGGTAAGATTCTGGTAACAGATACCGAAAACGGAATATTTGTTTATGATGAAAAGGATTCTGTATTTAATAATTACAGTGCACTCTCTGTCCCAAACTTCAAATTTTCGTTTTCATTATTCGAGGATGAATATAACAGATTTTGGTTAGCCGGAGGCTCAGGTGTCCGAATGATCGATCCGGCAACAAATAAAGTAAATAAAATTAATTTTTTTGATTCCAATAAATCTGAAATCAAAGACTCAACAACCTTAAGAATACTCAGCGATCAGAATGGTTATTTATGGTTTGGTTGCTGGACAGAAGGACTTTACAGGTATAACCCGGTCACAAAAGAAACAATTCATTATAAACCCAACACAAATGTTATGGGCTCCATAAACGGCACTCAAATATTGTCAATCTATGAAGATAATTTTGGAATACTTTGGGTCGGAACTATGAATAGCGGATTAAATAAGGTTGACCCGAAAAAGGAGCCATTAAATATTTATCAGTTACCCGCAACAATAAAAGAAAACAATATAAATTCGGATCGAATAACCGCAGTAGCCGTTGATGAGACGAACACAGATATAATTTGGATGGGAACAGGTGATTTGGGTTTAGTAAAATATGATCGTGGGTTAAATAAGTTTACTCAGTTTAAGAACATGCCTGGTGTTTCGACTTCAATCTCTGGCAATAATATAATTTCAATGACAATTGGGAACGATAATAATTTATGGGTGGGGACTGACAGCTCGCTGTGCAAGCTCGATACTAAAACTAATTTGTTCACAAGATATTTAACTGAAAATATTGGATTAACTTACAATTCAAATATTAATGATATCCAGATAGATGCAACCGGAAGAATTTATGTTGCAACACCACACGGTGTTGACCTTCTGATCCCAGGCACTGATATACATAGAATGGTCCCGTCGTTAATGACCAGGCAATACAAATCCGAACTTCTTTCCACTATGAAGTCTCAACTGAATGAAAATTCTATCGCTGCTATAATAAAAGTGGGCGAGCATCAGGATATTACCAAAGAATTTGAATTAAAAAAATCAATAAAGGCTTTAGTTGTTTGCGGCGGAGAAGGTCAGTTGGATGTATCAAAAACACTTTTTGATTACGGGTGGATAGAAAACACAGATGGAAAAATAATTTGGGCGATGAATGATATATACAAAACATTTTATTTGGGCGGGGGTATTAAGAACAGATTATTGGCAGACTGTATAGAATTGAAAGCTGGAAAATATAAACTTCGGTACCAATCTGACGTTGGGCATTCATACGGTAATTGGAATGTAAAAGCTCCGGATGATTCTTTACTTTATGGAATTCAAATTAGTGAGATTAATGATGATGTTTTCAGACAGATTTCAAATGAAATAAAAGATGAAAACTCAAAGAAAAATTTTATGCCTGTTGAATCTGTTTCATCTATCTTTCTTAGCAACAAATACGAAAACATTTTATGGGTTGGAACTAATCGATCAAAACTATTCCGATGTAATTTAAAAGATAATTCATATAATGAATTCCTTCCCGATTCCATTACTGATAATTCTGCAACAAATGTTGTTGCTGATATTCTGGAAGATGGTGATGGAATATTATGGTTGGCTACAAGTAAAGGTTTGGCTGAGTTTAATCCGTCCACAGAAAAATTTAACATCTATACTGATAACGATGGTTTACCAACAAACACTATAACTGCAATCGAGGAAGATCCGTATGGAAATCTCTGGGTTAGCAGTATTGCTGGTTTAACAAAGATCGTCAGAACACCGGGAGAGAAGAAGTACACCTTTATAAATATTGATATTGCTGATGGACTGCAAGGATACAGTTTTACAAATGCAAGCTGGAAGACAAAAGATGGTGAGTTGTTTTTTGGGGGATTCAATGGTGTAAATTCATTCTATTCAGGAATGTTAAATCAAACTTCTCCCGACATTGTAATAACAGATTTTAAACTGGGTAGTGAATCTGTCACACCGATCTCAGAAGATTCGCCCTTAACAGACGATATAAATGCTGTTAAAAATATTACCCTGTCCTTTAGCCAAAATGATTTTTCATTTGAATTTGCTGCAATTCATTTTTCAAGACCCCAAAGAAATAAAATTGCTTATAAACTCGATGGAATAAATGATGACTGGGTATATGATAACAGAAGGTTCGCATCATTTACAAACTTAGCTCCCGGAGATTATGTTTTCCGATTAAAAGGTGCAAATGGCGATGGTGTTTGGAATGAAAAAGAAAAAATCATTGCTATAACTATTCTTCCTCCCTGGTGGCGAACTACCTTGGCTTATATTTTCTATGGTTTCTTTTTAGTTGGTGGAATATTTAGTGTGGATAGATTCCAAAGAAAAAGATTATTGAAGAGGGCAAGAGAAACTGCAAGAATGAAAGAAACCGAATTACGCGCACAGCTTGCAGAAGCAGAAAATGCAAGAAAATCAAGAGAGCTCGAAGAAGCACGATCACTTCAATTATCTATGCTGCCCAAAGAACTTCCCCAATTACCAAATCTCGATATCGCAGTTTATATGAAAACTGCTACCGAAGTCGGGGGTGATTATTATGATTTTCAGGTTGGCTTGGATGGAACCCTAACTATTGTAATTGGTGATGCAACCGGTCACGGCTTAAAAGCCGGGACAATGGTAACGGCAACAAAAAGTTTATTTAATACACTCGGTTCTAACTCGGATATTCTGCTAACATTTAATGAAATAACCAGGTGCATAAAACAGATGCAGATTCATATGCTTTCAATGTGTTTAACGATGATGAAAATACAAGGCAACAAAATGATAATGTCAGCTGCAGGAATGCCCCCTGCATTATTGTACAGAAAAAACGATATGGCAGTTGAAGAAATTGTTTTGAAAGGAATGCCATTAGGTGCTGTATCCGATTTTCCATATCAAATAAGAGAGGCAACATTAAATCCGGGTGATACACTGCTTTTGTTAAGTGATGGGCTTCCTGAGTTATTCAACAAAGATAAAGAAATGTTCAGCTACGAAAGAGTTGTGCAGGTATTCAGTAAACATGCTCACAAATCTCCCGAAGATATTATTGATGGATTGAAGACGGCTGGATCTGATTGGATTGATGATGCAGAGCCGGATGACGATGTAACGTTTGTTGTATTAAAAATTAAATAAGGTAACTGAATGAAATGGTTTAATAACTTATTCTATATAAAATATTTTGTAATATGCTTTCTGTATCTACTGACAAACTTCCTCCATGCACAAGAAAATTTTGTGTTTGAAAATTTCTCAATTCCTCAAGGACTTTCTAATCCAACAATAAATTCTATCTGTGAAGATAAGTATGGTTTTCTCTGGCTCGGTACAAATGATGGTTTAAGCAGATACGATGGGTATGAATTTAAAGTCTATAAAAACAATCCATCAGATAGCACCAGTCTGCCAGGTAATACAATAAATACAATATGTGAAGACAATAGTGGTAATCTTTGGATTGGCGGCAGTAATGTATTGGTGAAATATGACAACAAAAACGATAATTTTATCAGCGTAAAATTCGATAGAGGACAAAATGTAAATCCGCCAATTATTTATAAAATCTTTATTGATGAAAAAAATAGAATCTGGATAGGGACCAATGAATATGGTGTACATTTGCTTAATCCGGAGAAAATGAATACAAGAAGAATAAATTTTATATTAAATGATGAGGAATTACGCAATGCGAATAATTTATCCATCATTGAAACTTCAAATCATGAAATATTAGCAACGGATTATGGAGCGGGAATATTTTCTTACAATGAAGGTTCTGATAAATTCCAACTATATGATGATTTGGGTGCGGATAAGTTAATTTACTCATTGGTACTTCATGAAGATGAATTTAAAAGATTATGGATTGGAGGAGAAAATACACTAATAATATACAATAGAAGTGATAAAAAGCTGGAGAAAGTTGAAATGTTTTCAACGCCTTTTGGGGCATTCTTATCCAGAGGAACCTTGAATATTTTAAAGGATAAAGCAGGATTTATTTGGCTGGGCACATTAGACGCTGGATTATACAGATATAATCCCGTTGATAATAATTTCTTTCATTTTACAGGGAGCAGTAATAATAAAAATAGTATTAAATCTGCAGCAATACTTTCATTATTTCAGGATAGTTTCGGAAACATTTGGATCGGGACTAGATCGGATGGGTTATATAAAGTTGATCCAAACAAACAACCAATGAATGTTCTTAAAATACCCGAAAACATTAAAACAAATTCTTCAGTAGATAGAATAACAGCGATCGCTAAAAGTGAAAAAAGTAATGATGTGGCTATTGGAACGGCGGGTCTGGGAGTGTTTTTGGAAAATATTGAAACAGGTCAATATAAGAATTATAGATTCATCGAAAATTCAAATAGTATTTCAAGCGATAATATTTTCTCTTTAACCATTGATGCAGAGAATAATCTTTGGGTTGGAACTAATGTCGGATTAGATAAAGTAAATATAGTTACAGGAAAGATTATAAAATACTTCAACGATCAATTTCCACTTTACGGTGCATTTTTTATTAATGATTTAAAATTTGATAAAGCAGGAAGATTATTTATTGCAGACAGGGGCGGAGTAGATATCTTATATCCGAATCAAAACATTATTAAACAAATACCATCTATTAGTAACCGGGAATTCAAACCTGATTTACAATCAAACATTATAAATCTTGCAAAATCTTCACAGCCAATAGCTTCCATACTTGAAGTGGGCGAACAAAAATTATTAGAAAAGGAATTTGAAATATCTGACAGCTCAAAAGTAATAATTATTGGGGTTGGGGAAGGGCAATCAGAATTAGAGCGGCTTTTTGATTTTGGCTGGCTTGAAGATGCTGATGGAAATATCATATGGGGTATGCTCAAATATAGTAATTCATTTCATTTCGAGGGCGGGATGAAGAACAGGATAATGACCAAAACATTACAATTAAAGAAAGGCAAATATAAACTTAAGTTTCAATCTGACGTTGGGCATTCTTATGGAAATTTTAATGTGCTGGCCCCTAAGGATTCCGCACTATGGGGAATTCAGGTTATCCGGATAAATGATAACCAGTTCAGTGATTTTTCAAAAAGAATTGATGACGAAATAAAAGCCAGCAATTATATGTTATTGGAGATTGCTAACTCAGTATGTATTAGTAAATCATATGAAAATATTTTGTGGATTGGATCATCAAACCAGGGTCTTTTTAAATACAATTTAAATACAGGTGAGTTCACCCAGTATAATAAAAATAGAGAAGCAGTTTCTGACATCGTGACCAATAACGATGTGTATTATGTATTTGAGGACAGTAAAGGATTTGTTTGGTTTTCCACTCCAAATGGTTTGGGAAAATTAGACCCGAAAACCGAGAAGATAAAATATTTTACCGAAGATGACGGTCTTCCTACAAATTTAGTCGGAGCTATTCAGGAGGATAATTATGGCAATTTATGGATTAGCAGTGCAGCAGGTTTAACCACACTCGTTCGAAATGAAACTGGTGAAAAAGAATCGTTCATAAATATTGATATAAAGGATGGGCTTCAGGGCTACTCATTTTCACTCGCCTCATGGAAAACAAATAATGGAGAATTATTTTTCGGTGGAGACAACGGAGTAAATTATTTTATCCCCGGAAGAACAAATCAAACAAAACCAAAAATTGTACTTACTGATTTGAAAATATCCGATGTATCCGTTTTTAACGATCTTACAACCTCACCGTTGAAAAAAGATTTAAACAGCACTGAAGAATTAACATTAGATTATTCACAAAATGATATTTCATTACAATTTGCCCCTATCCATTACTCTAGACCGGAAAGAAATTTAATTGCCTATAAACTGGAAGGGTTTAATAAAGATTGGGTCTATAGTAAACTTCATTTTGCTTCATTTACAAATCTTGACCCCGGCGATTACACCTTTAGGTTGAAAGCAGCAAACGGAGATGGAGTTTGGAGTGATAAAGAGAAAGTAATACATATCGAGGTGCTTCCTCCATACTGGAGAACAACATTTGCATATGTCTGTTACGGATTTCTTTTTCTTGGCTTTGTTTTCGGAGTAGACCGAGTGCAGCGAAGAAGACTATTAACAAAAGCAAGAAACACTGCTGCTATCAATGAAGCTGAGTTGCGGGCCCAGCTTGCGGAAACAGAAAATGAACGCAAGACAAAAGAACTTGAAGAAGCAAGACAACTGCAGCTCTCGATGCTTCCCAAAGAACTGCCGCAATTACCAAATCTAGATATTGCTGTTTATATGAAAACAGCCACCGAGGTGGGAGGCGACTACTATGATTTTAATGTTGCCATGGATGGAACCTTAACCATAGTTCTTGGTGATGCAACAGGGCACGGAATGAGAGCGGGTACGATGGTTACTTCCGCAAAGACTCTATTTAATAGTTATGCAGCAAATCCCGATATACTTTTCACGTTCCGGGAAATGACCAGATGCATTAAGCAAATGCAGTTTCAGTCACTCGCAATGTGTATGACAATGCTGAAGATCCAAAACAATCGATTACTAATGTCTGCTGCAGGTATGCCGCCTGTTTATATTTTCAGAAAAGAAAACCGCGTTATTGAAGAACATTTAATGAAAGGAATGCCTTTAGGAACAATGGATGGCTTTCCTTATGAATTAAAGGAATTAAATTTATTAAAAGGCGATACATTGCTTATAATGAGCGATGGTTATCCCGAATTACAAAGTGATAAAAATGAGATCTTCGGCTACAGGCGAGCTAAGAACTCTTTTGAAGAAGTAGCAGAAAAAGAACCGGAAGAAATTATTTCTTATTTAAAAGAAGAAGGTTCGCGATGGTCAAATGATAGGGAACCTGACGATGATGTTACATTTGTCGTGATAAAAGTAAAAAATTGAAAGTTTAGAGATGAAGGCATTGTACTTAAGTCATAAATTTTTATTCTGTTTCTTCTTGCTGATTTCTGTGGTTACTTATGCCAGCACAGAAGATACGGTTTACGTTCATTCTGATAGTTTAAAGGGCGAGTCAATCTCGTTAGACAAGGTATGGAAATATCATACAGGAGATGATTCGATTTGGGCAGAACAAGGATTTGATGATTCCAACTGGGATACATTAAAAACACGATTGGCTTCTGCCTCTACATCAAAGGATTTCTGGAAGGGAATTGGTTGGTTTAGAACAAACATTAAAATTGATTCTTCATTAATTAATAAACCGGTTGCATTTTTGATATCCCAGGTTGGGGCTTCGGAGATATATTTAAATGGAAAGCTTGTTAAAAAGTTAGGAACAATTGGCGTAGATTCTGTTAAAGAAATACCGTATCAACCATCAAATATTCCTTTTACAGTAATACTGGATACCAGTTTAGTTTATAACATCTCCATTCGATATTCTAATCAACGCGCCAACAAAGACTTTGATTGGTTTGTTTCAAGATTTGATTTAATTGGATTCTCTCTTGCTGTCCGTGCTAATGATGATGCTATAACCTCTAAAGTCGAAAATGAAAAAGCTAATATTGCTGTTAATATTTTAATCTCCGGAATATTTCTGGCTCTGTCTTTGCTATATTTTGCTCTTTTCATTTTTTATTCTGATAAAAAGGAAAATATTTATTACGCATTGTTTAATTTTTGTATAGCAATATTATTTGCCGTATCACAACTGGAACGATCTGTAAAATCAGACCTCGATTTAATTGTATTTTATAATGTCCTTTCTTCGGCATCAATAACATTAGTGTTCATATTTTACCTTGGTTTTCTTTATTCCATATTTTATTCAAAAATTCCCAAATTATTTTATATAATCTCAGCAATCGCAATTGCTTTTGTTTTTAGTGATGTTCTGGGATTCAAGGGAGATTTATTTGATAGGCTTCAGCTTGGCTTTATTGCTTTAACAACACTAATTGGTTTGTTCATTATTATTCAGGCAATAAGAAAGAAAAAAGATAATGCATGGATTATCGGTACAGGTGTAATACTGTTTGTTTTATTTGTAATGGCACTATTTGTTGTCGGATTACTTGGGAAGAATATTAATAGTATTGTTGGGATTATACTTTTTTTTATCGGACTTGTTAGCCTGCCAATGACAATGTCGATATATCTTGCGCGAAGCATAGCAACAACCAGTAAAAATTTACAGAAGCAGTTAATTACAGTTAAGGAATTATCACAAAAAGAACTTGAGCAAAAGTTAAGAGCACAAAAAGCAGAAGCAGAAAACGAGCGTAAGACAAAAGAATTGGAAGAAGCTCGTGAACTTCAACTTTCAATGTTGCCGAAAGAATTGCCCAGCCTACCTAATCTTGATATTGCCGTTTATATGAAAACTGCAACAGAAGTGGGAGGAGATTATTACGATTTTCACGTTGAGATGGACGGAACGCTAACTGTTGTAATTGGAGATGCTACCGGCCATGGGCTAAAAGCCGGGACAATGGTAACTACCGCCAAAAGTTTGTTCAGTTCTCATGGGGCTGATGATGATATAATAAAAACATTTCATGAGTTTACACGCGTAATTAAAAACATGCGGATGCATTTAATGTCTATGTGTCTTTCAATTATAAAAATTAATGGCAGTGAAATGAAAATTTCTGCAGCTGGAATGCCCCCTGCTTTGCTTTATAGAAAATCTGAAAACAAGGTCGAAGAGCTAGTAATAAAAGGTATGCCTTTAGGTGCATTCAAAGATTTTCCATACAAATTGCACGAAACCACATTGCAGAAAGGTGATACTTTATTTCTGCAAAGCGATGGTCTCCCGGAATTGTTTGATAAAAATATGAATATGTTCGGTTATGAAAATGTAACAAGGGTGTTTAGTGAAGTCGCAGACAGATCGCCCGCAGAAATTATTGAACATCTAAATAAAACTGGATCAGATTGGATTGGTAATTCAGAGCCAGATGATGATGTAACATTCGTAGTTATAAAAGTGAAATAAAATGAACACACGCAAAATAAATTTTATTCATTTGTTAATGTGGAGAGTTTTATGAAGTTGGAGCATCTAAAAATTTTAGTGGTAATGCTTTTATTTACGATTTCAACAATGATGATCGCGCAGCAAAAACAAAAAACAGAAGCTAATGCAGATTTAATTGAATACACAAATAAAGAAGGTCTGCCAACTACAAATATTTCTACAGTTGTTCAAACTAAAGACGGTTATATATGGATTAGCGGAATTGAAGGCACGTACAGATTTAATGGTTATGAGTTTGAAGAAGTTAGAGAAGATATTGGTTTACCTAAAATGCAGGATGTGTATTATGACTCCACAAAAAATATAATGTACTTTGCCTCTCCTACTAAGTTTATAACTTTTGATGGAAAAGACTTTAAAGTTTATACAGAAAAAGAAGGGTATAAAATAAATGGATTATCAGGTCAGCAAATATCTTTTATAAATGAAGATAGTAAAGGGCGAATATGGATTGGTTCCGAAACTCCATTTATAGATAAAGAATATAATGGAGGGTTGACAAAATTTGAAGACGGAATGTTTACTGTTTATAATTCTAAAAATTTTCCTCTTGATAATGCTACTGGTTTTATAGAAACACCTTATGGTGATTTGATATTTAGTTCATCGGGTAAAAATACACAGACATTTCAAGGTTCTTACGTAGCATTATTTAAAAATGGAGTTTTCAAAAAAATTGATGAGTCTGCCGGCATAACTCTTCAACGTGCAAGGATATATACAAAAAACACAGTAACCAGTATTGATAAGGATGGAAATACCTGGTTGGCTTGTATGGGAGGAGATATTTTTAACCCATCAAAGAATACTAAGGGAGTATTAATGTATGATGGAAATGAATTTCATCAATATATAGATGTAGCAAATCTTTTAAACAAAAATCAACTTCCTTTGGAAGTTTACTACAGTACAAAAATGGATAGACTATTTTTAACAACATATAATGTTGTCCCGGAACTTTTTAACGGGAAAAATAAAAGTCTATTTGAATTTGATAATGGAAAATGGAAAGAATCAAATTTCTTGAAGGAGATTAATGAAATTAAGGATCTAAAAACTGAAAAGGTAATAAATGATTTTCGATATACTTTTTCTTTTTTTGTTAACCCCGATAAATATTCACCGGAACTATTAATATTATCTAGTAAAACTGGAAATCAGGCACAAAGTTCAATGTATCCGGATCAGATGTACTACTTTACCGAGAATAAATGGAAAAAATTTGATGCATTTAATGGAACCAATGGCACTGAGTTAAATGAAGGTAAGTTATTTAATACTTCAAATGGAATTGCAATATATTATCCTAACTATTCAAGAATGCTTGCCGCTAAAGATGGTTTATTACTTACACAGAGCGGTATCCCCACATTGTATACCGATTATAATGGAATTGTATGGCTATCATATTCCTACACTGTAATACCTGCATATGCAAGAACTGCTGATGTTGGAATTAATGTGTGGGATGGGAAAAAATTAAAAGCTATAACAGAAAAAGATGGACTTGCAAGTAATGTGACCTTCCAGACGTTTCAGGACACTCAAAAAAGAGTTTGGATAACAACATCCAAAGGTATTACAATGGTTCGCGAAATAACAAATAGTAATGGCGAGCAGATATTTAAATTAAATAATATACCTGATGAAGATGGGAAGCCATACAATACAGCCAGTGTTTTAGAAACAAAAAAAGGCGATATTTATACCTGGGAAAATTTTGTAAGACCTTCCTCCGAAAACCTTATTTCTGCCGATTATTATCTTGGAAAATTCGACGGTGAAAAGTTTGTTAAAATAAAATCACCTTTCATAGACGCAGATAATTCTAAAAAGTATCAGCTCTTTAATCTGGTAGAAGATAATGATGGAAGGCTTTGGTTCTTCGGTTTATTCTCAGACAATATAAAAGACATTACTTCCGCACAAACTATGATAATGCTATATGATGGAAATTCCTGGAGCAAACCGCCAGAAAGCTGGAATATACCAACAGCACAATTGCATTATGTAGGCAATTTAAAAAATGGAATGTACTTTTTAACAGTGGGCAGTTTTTATGTTTTCAATGGAAATAATTTTGTAAACCTGAGTGATAGTGTAAATGCAAATGCTGATTTCAGAATCTTAAAAGGGGCTAGTGTTGCCGGGACACAAACTGATATACAGGCTGGAGACAATTTATATATAAGGCTTAGAAACAGAGGTCTTGTAATATTTGATGGCACAAATCTTAATTTCTACACAAAAAAAGAAGGTCTTCCATCTACTAATATTTCAAATCCAATACCGGATGAAATTAGAGGAAATGTTTACTTCTCTTCACCTTCAGGGGCATTAAAAATTAATGGAAATAATTTTCAAACATTTTATGATGACGAAGGTGTTGTAAGCGGCGGACCATATGTATCAGCTATGGATGGATTCGGAAATATGGTTGAATTTTATAATGGGGTTGGTCTTTACATTAATAAGAGTATAGAAAAAAGTTATCCATTAAAAATCTCTTCTGTATCGATAAACGGAAATTTTAATTACTATCAATTTCCAACAAAATTATCCTACAACGATAATTCATTTTTATTCAATTATGCTGCTTTAAATTTCAAGGACCCGCAGCAAACAACATACGAACATTTTCTTGAAGGATTTGATAAGGGTTGGTCAAAGCAGAGTAATCTATCTTTTGCTGAATATCAAAATCTACCTTTTGGAAAATACACTTTCAGAGTTCGCGGAATTACATCAAATGGAGTTAAAACAAATGAAGCTTCTTACTCCTTTGTTGTAAATCCTCCATTGTGGAGAACCTGGTGGTCTTACTTGTTGTACCTTGTTATAGTTGCATTGGGTTTGGTTGGAATAAGAAAGTTTGAGCTGGATAGAAGAAAAGAAAGAGAATCCAAAAAATTCCTTCAGATTGAGAATGATAGAAAAACTAAAGAGCTGGAAGAAGCAAGACAATTACAGCTTTCAATGCTTCCCAAAGAACTGCCGCAATTACCCAATCTTGATATTGCGGTTTATATGCAGACGGCTACAGAAGTTGGTGGTGATTATTATGATTTTCATGTTGGCCTGGACGGAACATTAACTGTTGTAATTGGAGATGCAACGGGACATGGAATGAAAGCAGGAACAATGGTTACAACAACAAAAAGTTTGTTCAACATTCTAGCTCCTAATCCTGATATATTAACCACATTTTCTGAAATCTCACGTGTAATAAAAGGAATGAAATTTCATCAACTCTCAATGTGCTTGATGTTATTGAAGATAAAGGGGGACCAGTTATTTGTTTCCTCGGCCGGAATGCCGCCCGCACTTATCTATAGAAAAAAGAATCGGGCGTTAGAAGAAATATTTATGAAAGGTATGCCTCTTGGTTCAATAAATAATTTCCCTTATTTGGTAAAGGAAAGTCGTTTAGAAAAAGGCGATACAATATTAATGGTAAGTGACGGATTGCCCGAATTGACTAATGATAATAAAGAAATGTATGGTTACGACAGAACAAAAACAGAATTTCACTCGGTCGGAGAAAAAGAGCCGGAAGAGATTGTTGATCATTTAAAGAGTTCAGCAGCACAATGGGCAAACGGTAAAGAACCGGATGATGATATTACGTTCGTAGTTATAAAAATGAAGTGACTTATTAAATTCATTTGATCAGCAAACCCTTTGTGCACCCAGCCGGGCTCGAACCGGCGACCTGCTGATTAAGAGTCAGATGCTCTACCAACTGAGCTATGGGTGCGGGGCA
>Ga0210074_1000048_pt1 | contig 52346 bp, 49 predicted proteins | sample China_Galinas_Co_FD_184860 | JGI IMG/M metagenome (GOLD analysis project Ga0210074, IMG submission 184860) | Wetland microbial communities from San Francisco Bay, California, USA, that impact long-term carbon sequestration -... | ecosystem: Environmental > Aquatic > Marine > Wetlands ... | reverse complement strand
TGCGCGAATTCACCCGTCTGCAACTGGTTCCACTGTGCCAGCACCGCGGCCACTGTCTCGTGATAAAAAATCAGCAGACAGAGCAGCAATCCAGCAAGTGCCAGGCCGGCATAGCGCCAATCCATTCTGGTATCCGGCTGAGTCATGCGTTGCTTGTGTCAATCCGCATTTTTTCCCGGCCCGTCCATACCCAGCTTGCTCATCAGGTTATAGAGGGATGGTCGACTGACACCCAGGGCCCTGGCCGCATGCGACATATTATTACTGTTCACCAGCAAGGCACGCTGAATCACGTTGCGCTCGGCTGCCTCCCTGGCCGTGCGCAAATCCAGTGACAGGGATTCAGATTCGGCCTCAAAGCCGAGATCCTGCGCAGTTATCTGTTTCCCCTCGGCCAGAATAACAGCGCGTTTCACACGATTCTCCAGCTCGCGGACATTGCCGGGCCAGTGATAACCTTCAATACGCTCAAGTGCCGCATTTGTGAAGCCGCGAAAGTCACGACTCTGTTCCCTGGCGTACCGGTTGAGGAAAATCTGTGCCAGCAAGAGCCGGTCGATTTCGCGCTCACGCAACGCCGGCACCTGAATCACCACGTCACTGATACGGTAGTAGAGATCTTCACGAAATAGACCGTCTTTTATCGCCTGCTCCAGATTATGATGGGTGGCACAAATGACGCGCACATCCACCGGGATGGGTGTACGACCGCCGATGCGGTCAACCACACGTTCCTGCAGAAAGCGCAGTAGCTTGACCTGCAACGCCTGCGGCATATCGCCTATTTCGTCGAGGAAGAATGTGCCGCCACTGGCATGCTCGATTTTTCCCGGGGTCTGCCTGGCGGCGCCGGTAAAGGCCCCTTTTTCATAACCGAACAGTTCGCTTTCCAGCAGATTTTCCGGAATGGCGGCACAATTCACCGCCATGAACGGCCGTTCGTGGCGCGCACTGAGGCGGTGCAATGCCTGGGCAAACAGTTCCTTGCCAGTGCCGCTTTCACCCAGTATCAGGGTGGTGACATCGGAGGGTCCGACCTTTTCTACCATGCGGCACGCGGCCAGCATCTTCTCGCTGGAACCGATTATGCCGTTCAGCGGTGAGCTTGAGGTTTGCGTAACCAGCCGACGGTGTTCTTCCTCCAGTTCTGACAGGCTACAGGCACGATCGACGATCAAGGCGAGTATATCGGGGTCAACAGGCTTCTGGTAGAAATCGTAGGCGCCCAGTGAAACCGATTTCAGTGCATTTTTCCGGTCATCGTTGCCGGTCACGACAATCACCTTGGTGTGTGGCGCCAGATGCAGAATCTCGCTTAATGCCCGCAGTCCTTCCGTGGCATTTGCCGGGTCAGGTGGCAATCCCAGGTCCAGCGTGACCACGCGCGGCCGGTGTTGCTGCAACAGCTCAAGTGCCGTTTCACGATCGGCGGCCAGGAAAACCTGGTAGCCCTCGAAGGCCCATTTCAATTGTTTTTGCAGGCCGGGATTATCTTCAACGACCAGCAGTGGTTTCAATGCATTCACTGTTATGATTTCCAAACGCTACGCTGCTTCAACTGACCTCTGATGGGCTCACCGCCCTGCCGCCTGCGACTTTTAGTCATCCTACTATAATCTCTACGGGCTACATGTAACTATCGGCAATCTGAACAGGTAAACCAGCGTCAAGTCCGGCAGCATATCTCAGTCACAGGCCGGCAGCTGCAGCGTCACCACAGTCCCCTTGCCGGGCTCGCTCTGGACCCTGATTTCACCCTGCAGCTGGTGGATGAACTCACGGCTTTCATACATGCCGATACCCATGCCGGCATTGCCTTTGGTGGTATCGAAAGGCTTGAACAGCCGGTTGTGGATAAACTCGGCATCCATACCATGGCCTGAATCGCGTACTTCAACGATACAGCTGGCGTTTTCCGGGTACAGCCTGACCGCGACCGAACCGTCTTCAGCCGTTGCCTGCTGTGCATTGTCGACCAGATGGGCCAGCACATTCGCCAGTCGAGCCCGCTCGGCGACCACCCTGCACGTAGCGCTGATTCCCTCAAATACGGGCACAGGAGCCTTGTCCTGTTTCATCGCGATAACTTCCTGCACCAGCAAATCCATATTGATGACAACCTTCTTTTGCAGATCGATCTGCTTGTTGCGTAGTTGATCGAGCAATCGCTTGATATCAGTCGATGCGGTCGTGACCGTGTCAAAGGCATCGACCAGGAACTCCGGGTTAGACTTGTGCCTTGCAGCATTTCTGGCGACCATTTCGAGTTCGGCGGCGATATTCTTGAGGTCGTGTACCATATAGGAAGACAAACGGTTAAACACCTCGAACTGCCTGGCTTCAGCCAGCGCCTCGGACGCCATCAATACGGCAAGATGACTGCTCACCTGCAGAGCCGCCATCTTCAGCAAGTCGCGATCCTCCCAGTTGAGCGATCTGACAATCAGCGGATCAGCCAGAATGATAAAACCCAGCAATGAATCCAGCCCGAATAACGGCACAATCAGCCAGCCGCGCTGGAGCGCAGTCATCCACGCAGGCAAATCCAGCCCTTCATACTCATCGGCGTGCGAGTCCAGTTCCATCAGGTTAATCACGTAGGCCTTGCTCTTGAGAAACCGGAGCAGCGGGGCCTCGCCTGTCTCACTGGCTGCAAGTCGTTCCATCTGCCAGGCTGATACATTTTCGTAGTGATGACCATCACGAGTCAGCCACAACAGGCCAGCACGGGCAGTAACAATTTGCGCCAGCACCCGGGTTGCCTTCACGTAATCATCTTCACCTTCAACACGGCTGCTCAGTTCACGGGTCAACTGCAGCCATTCGTAGCGGTAGTCATATTTGTTTTTATAAAAATGCTTGCCCAGAAATACCCGCAAGCGGGTGCGAAATTGACCCGAAAACAGTACTGTCACTAACAATACAACGGCCAGTGATAAAAACAGCGCCTGCGCAAGCCGGCCCCAGCTCCCGCCAAAATCACGCAGATAGTAGCCGGCAGCAGCAACCAGCAACAGATAGACACCCCCGCCAAGCAGGGTAGTGGTGTGCAGTACAATATCGCGGGAAACGAAGATATTCAGCGACCAGTCCCTGTTCCTTGCAGCCGCAATCGCCAGCATCGGTACGGCGGCAAGATTCACGAGACCACGTACTTCCCACAGCGACTGGTCAATACCACGAAACAGCAATGCGTCCGAATACAGGTAAAAATCGAAGACAAAAATTCCTCCCGCGCCGATAAACAGGTACTTGATCGCCCAGCGATGACTGATTGAGGTATTCCTGAAAAGCTGTTCGATGATGGCAAGCCCGATGATGGCCAGAAAAATATGGCCTGTAAGGATCGGCACAACCAGTTCCTGCTCCTGCAACGGCGTTAATACATAAACGGCATACAATTCACCCGCCAGCACCAGCACCGCAAAGCCGGTACATAATGGTAGCGCACGGTGCAGCAGCTTTCGGTGCTCGCGGCTGTCTGCGTCGGCCGGTTCCAGTAATTTCAAAAGGAACAGATACCAGACAAGATAGCGAAGGACTTCAAAAACCTGATAGCTGATATCATCGGCAACACTCGCCGCCAGTCCGGCCCAGATTGCGGTGGTGATAGCAACAATCGTCAATAATTTGCCCTGCAGACTGCTGCGCCAGCTAAACAGCAACAACAGTGTCAGGAAGCCGAACCCACAGGCGGCTGCAAAATAACTGTAGAGCCCCAAATTCATAGCTCCCAACCTGAATGACCCTCCCTAATGCCGCCCTACCCGTTACACCGGACCCTGTATAAACGAGGCAAGGCTGAGTGTCCACAAAATTTACACTCAGACACATGCAGGTGAAAATAATAACACACTGTTTTATATGCGTTTTGTAACGCATACATCGAGTAAGGACAAGCAAATTGTGACAGTATTTTTTACAATCTCGGTTTACCCAATATCGTGTATAAATACACCATCTAACTGATTTTTATTAGTTTATTTTTAATGGCACAGGGCTTGCAGTGTACTTTAGTACAGTAGAAGTTTGATTCAGCCCAGCGGTATCGAATGAGGAAAAATAAGAATGAACATTAAACACGTGTTACAAATCGCGCTTGTTCTTGCAGGCAGCATCACACTGCCAGCCTGGGCGGTGATGATCAATGATGGTGGCGCTTACGATGGCGTCGATGTCGGATCTATAGACACCTTCATACAGGAAGGTGACAAGACAGGAAACCCCCAGTCGGAAGAAGATTGGGTTAACAGTATTCTCGGGACCGGTTCGGTCACCTATACGGTAAAATCCGAGCCTGTCAGCTACTACAGCACCGATAGCAACGGTGTTTTTGCCTTTGCGCTGGTCTCGTCACCGGAGTACTTCCTGATAAAAAACTCAACGCGTATCGCGCTTTTTCAGAACCTGGCAGACCTCGACTGGGGTGTGTTCGACTCAGGTCTATTGAGTTCTACGATGAACATTCCCGGTGACAATTACACCATAAGCCATGTCACGGAGTTCAATGGCGATTCAACAAAAGTGCCAGAACCCGGTGTGCTGGGACTGCTTGGTATCGGCCTGATCGGCATCGTGCTTGGACGCCGCCGCATGGCGACAGCATAACCACTACTCGCGTTAAGTGAAACATGACTAAACGGCGACCCGGCGGGTCGCCGTTTTTTTTGTTCGCCTGGCACACGCGGATACCCAACTCCATCAGGGAGTGCAATTTTACCTCTGTGCCGGCCTAATCAACCCCGGGTGTAGTCGAGCCTTTTTTGCAGCTCTTCCAGTAGTTTCAAATGAATACCGCCGAACGCCCCGTTACTCATCACCAGGATATGGTCTCCCGACCTTGCTTCAGCCACCACCCCGTCAACAATTGCCTGTACCGTATTATTAACTGTAATCTGAACCACAGTTTCAGTGGCCGCATCAGCCAGCGACCAGCCCATCCCGGACGGTTCAAACAGCCATACAAGATCTGCACCGGCAAATGAATTTGCCAGTGTGTCACTATGCACTCCCATGCGCATGGTATTGGAGCGCGGTTCCAGCAGCAGCAGAATGCGCGCGTCACCGACCCGTCGGCGCAAACCCTGCAGCGTTGTCGCAATGGCGGTCGGGTGGTGCGCGAAGTCATCATAAACCGTAATACCGTTGACTTCGCCACGCACTTCCAGTCGGCGCCGGACGCCCCTGAAGCCGGCCAGAGCATCAATTGACTGTGCAACCGGTACCCCCGCATGCCGTGCCGCCGCAATGGCCGCCAGCGCGTTATGGATACTGTGATCGCCCAACTGGTCCCAGTTCACGGTACCCCCAGACTCGTCGCCATCGAGCAGGACGTCGAAACGCCGACCATCCGCGCATTGCTTGCGCCCCTGCCAGTGTGCACCACCGGCCTGCAACGCCACCCTTTCAACCGGTGTCCAGCAGCCGCGTTCCAGCACCGTATCAAGATTGGTGTCGGCGCCATTCGTGATGATCAGCCCGTTGCCGGGCACCGTCCGCACCAGGTGATGAAACTGGGTCTGGATCGCGGCAAGATCCGGGAAAATATCCGCATGGTCGAACTCGAGATTATTCAGTATCAGGGTGCGTGGATGATAGTGGACGAACTTGGAGCGCTTGTCGAAAAACGCGGTGTCGTATTCATCGGCTTCGACCACAAAAAACGGGCCGCTTCCCAGCCGGGCGGAAATACCGAAATTCACCGGTACACCGCCGATCAGGAACCCGGGGGAGAGGCCGGCATATTCCAGTATCCAGGCGAGAATGCTGGCCGTGGAGGTCTTGCCATGGGTTCCGGCCACCGCCAGTACCCAGCGATCGCGCAACACCTGTTCGGACAGCCACTGCGGTCCGGAAGTATAGACGAGCCCCTGGTCAAGCATATATTCAACGGCCGCGTTGCCGCGTGACAGGGCATTACCGACCACCACGCAGTCCGGTGCCGGGTCAAGATGGGCCGCTGCATAGCCTTCGCGCAACTCGATACCCTGCTCCGACAGCTGCGTGCTCATCGGCGGATAGACATTGGCGTCAGAGCCACTCACCTGCTCCCCGTGTTGACGCGCCAGCAGCGCGATACCCCCCATGAACGTTCCGCAGATGCCGAGAATATGAATATGCATTCAGACAGCCTGTGATGAAAACAGCGAGGTAATAACCTGCATATTGAGCAGCGCGTACAACAACGAAATGCCAAAACCGATCGCAAACGAACTCGACAGGGCATGTCGGACAATGTGGGCCATGACGAGGAGGTTCCATAGTAACAGCAACAACCACAGGGACAGCAGCGGCGCGGGAACCGGCTCGGCAGCTGTCTCAGGTCCGATAGCGAGCAACAGCGGCAATGCAATGATTCCCATCAGGCTGCCGGTACCCGCCAGTGCCGACAGTGTCTGGTTGATGCGCGCCGTCTTGTGCTGCAGATACAGCAAGGACCACACAAAAATGACCAGCAGGCCCAGATCCACCGCGGCCAGCAGCAATGCCTGGGTGAAGGGATAGCTCCGGGAGGACGCCACTACCGAGACCAGGCCGTAGCAGCACAGTGCAAGCCCAAGCAGTTCGGTGGAAGCCGGCAATTCCTGTGGTGCCTTGCGCAACAGGCAGATATCGAACCAGGTCCGGATGAGTTGCAACATCGACAGGAACGGCTTCGGGTACTAGCGCTGCCTGGCTGGCGTTTTCTTTTTAGCTGCCTGCTTTTTCCTAACGAGCGTTTTTTTCTTCGCTGCTGTCCCTTTAGTGACCGCCTTCCTCGTGGCAGATTTCTTCACCACGGCCTTCTTCTTTGGCGCGACCTTCCTGGTCACGGCCTTCTTTTTGGCCACTTTCTTCTTCACAACCTTGCCAGTGGCAGACTGCTTCGCGACCGCCTTTTTCGTGGCCGCCTTTTTCACCACGGCCTTCTTTATGGCCACTTTCTTCTTCACAACCTTGCCAGCGGCAGGCTGCTTCGCGACCGCCTTCTTCGTGGCCGTCTTTTTTGCGGCCGTCTTTTTCTTCACCGGTGCCGGCTTCGCGGCTTTTGACTTCGAGGTCTTCTTTTGCCTGGCGGCGGCATCTTTCCTGGCCTTGGTGGCACGATGTTTTGCAAAAGCGGCACGAATCGTGTCCGTGCGCGACTCGTTCCGGGCGCTCGGCTTCATTTCATCCACGATCCGGGTGACGGCACGAAAAATATCAGATATCTCGCCAACCCCCTGTACGGTACGTAATTTTTCCTGTTGCTGGTAATATTCGATTACCGGATGGGTATGCGTCTCAAACACCCGCAAGCGATTACCGATGGTTTCCTCATTATCATCCGCCCGGTGCCGCAGCCGGCCGCCACAGGCATCGCAGCGTCCTTCAATGTGCGGCGGGGCATAAAAAACGTTATACATCTGTCCGCAGGACAGGCAGGTACGGCGACCCACCAGACGCTGAATCAAGGCATCGACATCGACGGCAACCAGCAACGCCAGATTCAAGGGGCGACCCAGCGCGACCAGCAGCTGATCCAGCGCCTCTGCCTGCTGCATATTTCTTGGAAACCCGTCGAGGATAAACCCCTTGCGCGCATCTGGCCGGGTGACGCGTTCCTGTATGATACTCAGCACAATTTCGTCACTAACCAGCTGCCCGACATCCATCGCGGCCTTGGCCTGGCGCCCGAGCGGCGTTCCCTCGGCTACCGCCTCGCGCAGCATGTCGCCGGTTGAAATCTGCGGCAGCTTGTATTTCTCCACAAGCAGTTTGGCCTGCGTACCCTTGCCTGAACCGGGGGCGCCGAGCATGACGATTCTCATGGTGTGTTCGATTCCTTTAGTGTATTGATCCTGTTAACTTCCTGTAGCACGGAAGAATTTTTCAATGCAGATATATATTTTTTTGCATGGCCGTAGCACGAGACAGCGTTTAAGCTACCCCCTGCCAGTGGTATAAGTCAACGAAGTTCATGAAATAAATCAGGTTTTGAGCTAGAATCTGGCGCCCTTGAACGCCGACCTTTCGATTCGACAGACCTTATCTGCATATGAGCGCAATTGAAGATTTCACCGACAGCGAATTGTGGGTCACCCGTACCACACTGGAGGAGCGCTATGGGAAAACCATAGAGCTTATGCTGGCTGATACCGAACTGCGCCTGCATCCCTATGCGACTGAATTGACGGTCTGTCCGGCAGCTTACTGGGAACAACAGGGTTGTCACTTCATTGTCTGCAAAAGCGGTGCTTCACGCTACCGCTGCCAGTTCTACTACCGCGTGCACCAGATGTACGGCACTGGTGTTGAGGAATACGACGACCTGTCAGAATGCATGGTCACGCTCCTGCAGGTGCAGGCCGACCACGCAGCGAAAAATGACGATGCCTGACACCCGGTTAATACCCGACCTGTACAAAATTCAAACACTCACAGCAAACACTCGAGGGAGAACAAATTATGGCTAAAACAGCAGGGAAAAAAAATGCGTTCTATGCACAGTCCGGTGGCGTCACAGCGGTCATCAATGCCTCCGCCTGCGGCGTCATCGAAACCGCACGCCAGCACAAGGACAAGATCGGCAAGGTCTATGCCGGGCGCAATGGCATCATTGGTGCGCTCACCGAAGACCTCATCGATACCGGCAAGGAATCTGCTCGCGCCATTGCGGCCCTGCGCCATACGCCATCCGGCGCCTTCGGCTCCTGCCGCTACAAGATGAAGAGCCTGGAGGCCAACAAGCGCGAGTACGACCGTCTGATCGAGGTGTTTGCAGCGCACAACATCGGTTACTTCTTTTATAACGGTGGTGGTGATTCGGCCGACACCTGCCTGAAGGTCTCGCAGCTGTCCAAGGCAACCGGTTACCCGATACAGGCGATTCACGTGCCGAAAACAGTCGACAACGACCTGCCGATTACCGACAACTGTCCGGGATTTGGATCGGTGGCCAAGTACATCGCCGTCTCCACCCGCGAGGCCAGCTTCGACGTCGCCTCCATGTGCGCCACCTCGACCAAGGTGTTCGTGCTCGAGGTCATGGGGCGCCACGCCGGATGGATTGCTGCCGCCGGCGGCATGGCCACCTCGGAAGACTGTGACCTGCCTATTGTCATCCTGTTTCCGGAGGTACCCTTCAACCAGGCGCAGTTTCTCAAGCAGGTAGACAACAAGGTGAAGCAATACGGCTATTGCTCCATCGTCGTCTCCGAAGGCGTCGCGGACAAGAGCGGCAAGTTCCTTGCCGACCAGGGCCTCAAGGATGCCTTTGGCCACGCCCAGCTGGGCGGCGTCGCGCCGGTGATTGCCAATATGGTGCGCGAGAAGCTCGGCTACAAGTACCACTGGGCGGTCGCTGACTACCTGCAACGGGCCGCACGTCACATCGCCTCGAAATCTGACGTCGAGCAGGCCTATGCCATGGGCAAGGCCGCCGTCGAGCTGGCACTGGCCGGCAAGAATTCCGTCATGCCGACGGTGGTGCGCACGTCCAGCAAGCCGTACCGCTGGAAGATCGGTGAAGCCAGACTGTCACGGGTAGCCAACGTCGAAAAGATGATGCCGAATAATTACATTACCAAGGACGGTTTCGGGATCACCAGTCGCTGCCGCGATTATCTGGCCCCGCTGATGCAGGGTGAAGACTATCCGCCCTATGGCAAGGACGGCCTGCCGAAGTATGTACAACTGAAGAATGTGCCGGTCAGCAGGAAACTCGAGGACTTCGAAGTCAAGTAAGGCTGAACGGCGATGACCCTGGAAAAGTCCCGTGAACTGCGTCTGTACAGGCAGCCATGGGTAACGGCTGCAACCGTAACGGTGCGAAGCCCCTCCTCGCAGAGCTCCAGCGCGAGCACGGGCAGCGCGCCGTCGACGGGTTCATTATGAAATTTGGACTGGAAGCCCTGTTTGGCTTCGAGCCCGGTACCGGATTTAAATCACCCTAACAGCAGCCTGCCCGGGGCAGGTCTGCGCAAACAGGAGAACTACCAATGTCTAGTGAACTTATCTTTGCCCTTGCCTGCGGGTTCGGCGCACTGGTCTACGGCATCGTGTCCGTGAAGTGGATACTGGCAAAGCCCACCGGCAATGCACGCATGCAGGAAATCGCCGCCGCGATCCAGGAGGGCGCCAAGGCCTATCTCAACCGTCAGTACACCACCATCGGCATGGCCGGTGTGGCGCTGTTTTTCATTATCGGATTTTTCCTCGACTGGCCGACCGCATCCGGTTTCGCCGTCGGCGCCGTGTTCTCCGGTCTCACCGGCTATATCGGCATGAATATATCGGTACGCGCCAACGTCCGCACTGCCGAGGCAGCGAATGACGGCATCAACGCTGCACTGCAGATTGCCTTTCGCGGCGGCGCCATTACCGGCCTGCTGGTGGTTGGGCTGGGTCTGATCGGTGTAGCCGGTTTCTACGCACTGATGCTGGCCATGGGTGCCGGGGACCCGATTCACCCGCTGGTCGGTCTGGCCTTTGGTGGCTCCCTGATTTCCATCTTCGCACGGCTTGGCGGCGGCATTTTCACCAAGGGCGCTGACGTCGGCGCGGACATCGTCGGCAAGGTCGAGGCCGGCATCCCGGAAGACGATCCGCGCAACCCGGCCGTGATCGCCGACAACGTCGGCGACAACGTCGGCGACTGTGCCGGTATGGCCGCTGACCTGTTCGAGACCTATGCGGTCACCGTGGTTGCCACCATGCTGCTGGGCAGCCTGCTGATGGAAAATGTCAGCGCCTCCGCACTCTACCCGCTGGTACTGGGCGGCGTCTCCATCATCGCCTCCATCATCGGCACCTTCTTCGTCAATGCCCGCGAAGGCGGCAAGATCATGAACGCCCTGTACCGCGGCCTGATCGTTGCCGGGGTGCTGGCCGCGATCGCCTTCTACCCGGTCACCACCTGGGTCATGGGTGACTCCATCCTGCTCGACGGTGCTGAAATCAGCACACGCATGCTGTATTACTGCGCGCTGATCGGTCTGGCACTGACCGCGGCCATGGTGGTCATCACCGAGTACTACACCGCCACCGAGTACAAGCCGGTGCGGCACATTGCCGAGGCGTCCACCACGGGTGATGGCACCAACGTCATTGCCGGTCTCGGTGTCTCCATGAAGTCCACGGCCATTCCGGTGCTGGTCATCTGTGCCAGCATCTGGGGTGCCCATGAACTGGCCGGCCTGTATGGTATCGCCATCGCCGCCACCTCCATGTTGTCCATGACCGGCATCATCGTGGCCCTGGACGCCTACGGTCCGATCACCGACAACGCCGGCGGTATCGCCGAGATGGCCGAACTGGACGAGAAGATACGCAACATCACCGACCCGCTGGACGCCGTGGGCAATACCACCAAGGCGGTCACCAAGGGCTACGCCATCGGCTCCGCCGGTCTTGCCGCGCTGGTGCTGTTTGCCGACTACACCCATGCGCTCGGCAAGCACATGGACATGGCGCTCAACTTCTCGCTCGACAACCACATGGTCCTCATCGGGCTGTTCATTGGTGGCCTGGTACCCTACCTGTTCGGCTCCATGGCCATGGAAGCGGTGGGGCGCGCCGCCGGTGGCATCGTCAACGAGGTGCGTCGCCAGTTCCGTGAAATGCCCGGCATCATGGATCACACCCAGAAACCGGACTACTCCCGGGCCGTGGACATGCTCACCAAGGCCGCCATTCGTGAAATGGTCATTCCCTCGCTGCTGCCAGTTCTGGTGCCTGTCGTAGTTGGCCTGACCCTGGGAGCCGAGGCACTGGGTGGACTGCTGATCGGCACCATTGTCACCGGCCTGTTCGTGGCGATTTCCATGACCACCGGTGGCGGTGCCTGGGACAATGCCAAGAAGTACATCGAGGATGGTAATTTCGGTGGCAAGGGCAGTGACGCGCACAAGGCGGCAGTGACCGGCGACACCGTCGGCGACCCCTACAAGGACACCGCCGGTCCGGCCATCAACCCGTTGATCAAGATTATCAATATCGTGGCCTTGCTTATCGTGCCATTGCTGTAACCAAGACCTGCGGGAGCGGTTTGTAGCCGCGAAGGATATTCACGCCTGCAAGGCGCTCCTGCACCAGTCGCTACCGCGCATAAAAACCTTATGAAAATCTGTATCGTTTCCGACAGCCACGACAACCGTCAGTTTCTTGTGGCAGCTGTGCGTGATGCCAAGGCTGCCGGTGCGGAGGCTATACTGCACTGCGGTGACGTGGTCGCACCCAGTACGCTGGAAGTACTCAAGCCGTTCAACCTGCCTGCACACATCATTCACGGCAACAATACCGGTGATCTGTACATGATGAGCCTGGTAGCGGCGAAACTGTCGAACAGGACGACCTACTATGGCCAGGACGCCGGTATTGAACTGGGTGGCCGGCGTATCTTCATGGTGCATTACCCGCACTACGCAGAGGCCATGGCCACCACCGGTGACTGGGACCTGGTGTGCTGCGGCCATGACCACAAGGCTGCGATACGCGCCATCAGCAACATCTGCGGCAACACCACCCTGCTGGTGAATCCCGGTACTGTTGGCGGCATCCAGGCCCCGGCGACCTGGGTACTGGGTGACCTGGATACGATGACATTTGAAGTATTCGAGGTTGCAGCAAGCCGCGAACAATACACCGTGTAAGCTGACAGCCATGCGAAGGAACCTTGACCCGACCAAATGGTCACAGGTTCGTAATAATTGAAGTACCTGCGGTGAACGAAACACCGCATCACGGAGTAACATGAAACACGAACCCAGCCCTGAGCAAATGGTCCTCGGCGACAAGAGTGGCATCGACCTGTCCGAATCCAGACCGTCACTGGAGGCGTTGCTGAGAGAACAGGAGGCACGCCTGCGGTCACTACCGGAGGACTGCCCGCCAGTCGACAGGGCACGGGTGCAACTGGACATTGCCGAGACCAGTCTGGCGTTACAGAAGAAAAGCGAAGCCTGGTCGCTAGCCCGACAACTGTTCGATATTTTCGTCGAGCAGCAGGCCTGGCAGGATGCCATCGAGACCTGCGATGTCCTTTTCCAGTGCGAGCAACCCGAATCACTGGCGGCGTTGGGCAACGGTGTCTGGTTAGCCGTGACCTACCCGGTACCGGCGCAGCTGACAGTCGCCATGCTGCAGCACATTGTCGATGAAACCCCGGACGATTCGGATGGTGCCGCTGTCGCTGCCATGACCGCCAACTACATTGCCGAGATGCGCACCGAGGGCAAGGAAAAAGAAAGCCTGAGCTTTTTTACCCGCCAGATGCTGGCCGGCGTCGCCAAACGGCATCGTGGCATTGAAGATGATCCCGAAATGATCAACACCTGGATTGAAATCCTCGAGCTGAACGATATCGATAATCTGCTGGGACGTCTTGCCGCCATGCTGGATGCCATTACGGGTGATCACTGGTGGGTCGACCGCGATGCGCTGCGTGCGCGTCTGCCGGCGAGCTAGGGGATGTTCACGTGTCAAGGTGCGTGCAGGGAATTCGTCAAAACGCTGAAAAGACCCTTCAAAAAGCTTGCCTTCATGATCAAGCGTGGACTCTCGTTAATCATGTCCACCAGCGGCGAGTGGCTGGTCTATAACGCCCAGCGCTTTTCACCCTACAAGTTCAGGGCTTACCAACCCATGCCCTGGATCGGGTTGAGAACCCGCAAGCGTGACGCATCGACCCGGCTGCGCTGGCAGGCCATCGAGAAAAATCTTGGCATCGAAGGCGGCACCGCCCTGGACATTGGCTCGAACCTGGGTCACTTCGTGCTGCGGCTGGCGGAAAAAGGCTTCTTCAGCATCGGCATCGACATGGCCTACGGCAATATCAAAATCGCCCAGTATGCACAGCGCAAGGCCGGCATCGGAAATGCCGCCTTCAGCGTCATGGCCATCACCCCGGACAATGTCAACATTTTGCCGGCCGTCGACGCACTCGTGTTCTTCTCGGTCTGGCATCACTGGATAGTCGCCTACGGCTATGAAAGTGCACTGGAAATGCTGCGCGTCATCTGGGGGAAAACCCGTCATGTGATGTTCTTCGAGACCGGCGAGGACACGGAAATCCGTCTGCTAAAGGTCACCCTGAAACCGGCTGACTGGGTGCGCAGTCAACTTGAACTCGCCTGTCCCGACGCAACCATCAAGGTCATTGGTGAATTTGACCGTGGCAGCCACCAGCAAATCAGGCAGACACGCACCCTGTTCGCCGTCTACCGCTAGCCGGAGTGTTTATTTCTGGTGGTAATAGTCGTACTTGTCGAGCATCTCCACGGTGAAGCCCCAGGCCTCGTTGTATGACAGGCCGCTGTCATCCGGGATGATCAGTTTTACATACAGCTTGTTGCCGTATTTTTCTTTCAGTGCCGTCAACTGCTTATCCAGTTCCTTGCGAGTGACTACACGGTAGTCCTCTTCACCCGTATCCTTGATCCGTAGCTGGTAGTAGTCGCCTTCTTTCCAGTAGCGTACCGTCACCACATGTTTGCCCTCCGCCGAGCGGGCCGGCCGGAACAGCTTGTCGTACTTGACTTGCAGATCGCTGTATTCGTTCTGCAATGAAACCAGCTGCTGCTCGGTCAGGGAACTTCCCAGACGCAGTGCCGCCAGCTCCGTGGCCTGCTTCTGTTGCTCCTCTTCACCCTCGGCCAGCTCGGTGAGCACCTGCTGCAAGCGTTGCTGCAGGGTGCCATGCGCAGTGGTTAGTTGTGCCAACTCATCACGCGCCTGCTTCAGCTGGTCATCATTGAGCAGTGCATCGCGGCGGTATTTATGCACGCTTGCGGCCAGCTTCTGGTTGTCGGCCTCGAGCGCCAGTGCCCGCTGCTCCTGCGCCGACAGCTGCCCGGTCAGGGTGTTGTTGCGCTCCGTCATGCGCAGCAGCTGGATGCGCAGTTCGGAGTTCGCATGCTGTGCCTGCGCCAGCTGTTCCTCCAGCGTCGCGCTGGTCTCGGTCATGGAGCGCGCCAGTTCCTCGGCCTGTTGTTCTGCATCGATGGTGGCGCGCAATTCCCTCACCAGTTCCCAGTTACGCAGCATCAGCACAGTACTCGCAATCATGAAGATCATGACCACAACCATCATGATATCGGTAAAGGACGGCCAGAAACTGTCGCCACCCATCCCGGTATCACCCTGCTGGCGCAGGTCGACAAAGCCCCCGTCCATGATCAGTCGCCGGTTGCCGGCAAGCGGAAGCCGTCACGCAACAGCTGCTTGATACCATCAATACTGTCCACTGTGCCGTGCATCTGCCGACCCAGTTCCACGGTCACATCATTCAGCCGGCTGCCGGCCTGGGCATATTCCTGCTGTATTGCCAGCATCGCACCCGCCGCCTCGCGCAGACCATGTATCAGGCCAGAGACTTCCTGCAGCATGCTCTCACTGTCGTGGGCGTATTTCGGCAACAGGTACACCGTGGTCACCTCTTCCACGCCACTGAGGAGGTGCGTCTGCGCATCGCCCAGCTTGAGGTTAAAATAACCATAGAACAGGTAGCACAGAATGGCGGTAATAGTGGTTGACAGGGCCGTCGACATGCCGTGGATCACCAGCCCCATGGAACTGGTGTCCTGTACCGAATCCAGCAGACTGGATGCGCCGACCAGGGCGACGGACAGCGAGACAATGGTACCGAACACACCGGTCAGAATAAGGATATTGCCGATATACCGCGCAAAGCTGGTGCGCGTGCTCTCGTCTGCCAGCAGGGTCGACGCCAGCGCGCTGTGATTGACGTGCACATGCCGGTCGCTCAACGCACGGACAATATCGTAGCGCCGCGCAATAATGGATTTCGGACTGATACCCTTCAGTGACTTGCCGGCATCGTCATTAAACTGTCGAACAAACCTGGCCAGCGCGGTTTCCTCCTGCATGTAATGCCACAGGGAAGCGATGACCTTGATAAGCCCGAGCAGAAAGGCCAGCATGATGCCACTGTTGATGATCAGGCCAACCGGCGTCAACTGGTTCTTCAGGTAAAGTGCATCAATGGAATCGTAATTAGCCAGCAGAATGGCAACCACAACCACACCGAAAACAACCAGCCGCAACAGTATATGGCGGCTGAAATTACGCCTGATCTCGATCATAGGAACAGTCCTTATACATTGATTACGCGAATAATCAGCTTTTGTGTGCGGGCGTTCAAGCTGAAAAAAGATAAAAAACAAATGGCCACGGAATCCACGAAAGAACACGAAAGAATAAATGACTAATAAAGAAATTTTTCCGTGTTCTTCCGTGGATTCCGCGGCTATATTATAAAACTTCCAGACGCCTGAGCATCAGGCCTTGCTGTAGATCTCGGCACCCGCTTCCTTGAACTGGTCCGCCTTCTCGGCCAGCCCCTGCTCTATTGCAACGCCGATATCCCCGATGCCCTTGCTGGCGGCGTAGTCACGAACATCCTGGCTGATTTTCATGGAGCAGAACTTCGGTCCACACATGGAACAGAAGTGCGCCACCTTGGCTGAATCCTTGGGCAGCGTGGCATCATGAAACTCGCGGGCCTTTTCCGGATCCAGTCCCAGGTTGAACTGGTCTTCCCAGCGAAACTCGAAGCGCGCCTTTGACAGCGCATTGTCACGCACCTGTGCACCCGGGTGACCCTTGGCAAGATCAGCGGCATGGGCGGCAATCTTGTAGGTAATAATACCCTCGCGCACATCCTGCTTGTCAGGCAGTCCCAGGTGCTCCTTGGGTGTCACGTAACACAGCATAGCCGTGCCATACCAGCCAATCTGCGCAGCACCAATGGCGGATGTAATGTGATCATAGCCGGGCGCGATGTCCATGGTCAGGGGCCCGAGGGTGTAAAACGGCGCCTCGTAACAGTCATCCAGCTCCTTCTGCATGTTCTCGCGGATCATTTGCATGGGCACGTGTCCGGGACCCTCGATCATCACCTGCACATCGTGCTGCCAGGCGATTTTCGTCAGTTCGCCGAGCGTTTCCAGTTCGGCAAACTGCGCCGCATCATTGGCATCGGCAATAGAACCGGGACGCAGGCCGTCACCAAGGGAGAACGATACATCGTAGGCCTTCATGATGTCGCAAATGTCTTCAAAATGCGTGTACAGGAAGCTCTCACGGTGATGCGCCAGGCACCACTTGGCCATAATGGAGCCGCCACGCGAGACGATACCGGTGACACGGCTGGCGGTCATCGGCACCCATGCCAGCCGCACGCCGGCATGAATCGTGAAGTAGTCCACTCCCTGTTCCGCCTGTTCGATCAGGGTGTCGCGGAAGATCTCCCAGCTCAGGTCTTCTGCCCTGCCGTCGACCTTCTCCAGCGCCTGGTAAATCGGCACGGTACCAACCGGTACCGGCGAGTTGCGCAATATCCATTCGCGGGTTTCGTGGATGTTCCTGCCGGTCGACAGATCCATGAGGGTGTCACCACCCCAGCGGGCCGACCACACCATTTTCTCGACTTCCTCGGCAATCGAGGAGGTCACCGCCGAGTTGCCGATGTTGGTGTTGATCTTGACCAGGAAATTCCGGCCGATGATCATCGGCTCCAGCTCCGGGTGATTGATGTTCGCGGGAATGATCGCACGGCCGCGCGCGACTTCATCGCGTACGAATTCGGCACTGACCCGCTCGGGTATGCTGGCACCAAAACTGTTGCCGGGATGTTGCTGCAACAGGCCGCTGTCCTGCAACTGCTCCAGCAACAGGTTTTCGCGTATCGCGACAAATTCCATTTCCGGGGTAATAATGCCCTGCCTGGCGTAATGCATCTGTGTCACGTTGCGACCGGCAAGTGCCCGACGCGGCTTGCGGATATGTTCAAAGCGCAAATGCGCCAGTTCCGGACTGGACTGGCGTTCACGGCCGAACGCCGAGCCCGGACCGTCCAGTTGTTCGCTATCATGGCGATCGGCTATCCAGCCGGCACGCACATCCGGCAGGCCGGCCAGCAGGTCAATGGCTGCATCGGGGTCGGAATAAGGCCCGGAGGTGTCATACACCGTGATATCAGGATTGTGTTGCGCACCAAAGCTGGCGGGGGTATCGGCCTGGTGTATCTGGCGCATGGGTACCCGGATATCGGGACGCGACCCCTGCACGTAGATTTTTCTGGAATTGGGGAAGGGTCGGGTGACCGCTTCCGACAACTGCGTGGTCTTGCTGATAAATTCTTGCGGGATCGCACTCATCTGGCCGCCCTCTCAGGTCATGGATACAAAGCCGGCAGGTGCACAAGCTTCCCTACGCCGGCATTAACCGGATCAGGTTCCAAGGGTAATTCTCAGCCCGTTGGGCACCCCCAGCCGCGCTACAAGGTAACGAATGAACCCGTTGTTTGCAACATCATTATGTCCGGGTAAAACAATAACCCAATGTTTTATATACGGAACATTGCATGTACCCCGCTCAGATTATTGCCAGCAACCGGTAAACACCGTACTCTTGGCCGCCATTCGTTCGCCCTGAGACGCATAGCCCAATGAAGCAGACAGACATCGAGCAGGCACGCTTTAACATGATCGAGCAACAGATACGTCCCTGGGACGTACTTGATCAGCAGGTACTGGACACCATGAAAGCGATTCCCCGGGAACACTTTGTCCCGGAGCGTTATCACTCGCTGGCGTTCGCCGATACCAATATCCCGCTCGGCCGTGGGCAGGTGATGATGGCCCCCAAGCTGGAAGGTCGCCTGCTGCAGGCCCTGGCGATTGAGCCCGGTGACAAGATCCTGGAGATAGGCACCGGCAGCGGCTACCTGACGGCCTGCCTCGCCGCACTGGGTCAGCACGTGACCAGTTTCGATATCATGCCGGAATTTACCGCCACAGCCGGTGAAAAATTGCTGAACGAGAAGATCGGCAATGTTGCATTGCATAGCGCCGACGTGGCCGACGGCATCGGCTCCGACGAACGTTATGACGTGATCGCCGTTACCGGCTCGTTACCGGTGCTGCAGCAGCAATATCACCAGAACCTTGCCATCGCTGGCCGCCTGTTTGTCATCACCGGCGAATTACCGATTATGGAAGCCTGCCTGATTACCCGGGTCGATGAACACAACTGGTCGCGTGAAAGCCTTCTTGAAACCTGCATGCCACCCCTGCTGAATGCTGCCGGGGCGCAGGAGTTTATTTTCTAGGGCCTTTTCGACACTGAGCGCCGGATTTTTTATTAGCCACAGAATCCACGGAAGAACACGGAAGAGAAAATTGCTCACGATAAATATTTGCATGTAATTCCGTGTGCTTCCGTGGCAATATTGTTTGTATCAATCCAGTAAAAGCCAATGGTATGAAACACCTTTTCCTGCACCGCTACGGCCCGCTACTGTTCTGCGGACTATTACTCGTACTCGGCGTGCAAGCCCGCGCAGACGACCTGATCTCGGTGTACAAACAGGCACTGGTTTCCGACCCGCAATACCAGGCCGCCCTTGACGCACACAGCGCCGCCCTCGAGGTGGTGCCTCAGGCCCGCTCCACGCTGCTGCCGAATATCGGCATCGGCGGTACCGCGTCCCGGGAACGCTACGATCCACGGAACGAGGGCGACACCACCTATTCCACCAACCAGACCTACAGCGTCGGCTTGCGCCAGACGCTCTACCAGCGTGAATACTTTATACAACTCAAGCAGGCGGACAATCTCGTCGCACAAGCCGACGCCCGGTTGATGGCTGCCCAGCAGGACCTGATCCTGCGAGTAGCGACACGCTACTTCCTGGTGCTGGGTGCGCACGACAACGTCGATTTTGTAAAGGCGGACAAGGAAGCCATCTCGCGCACGCTGGACCAGGCAAAGCAACAGTTTGAGGTCGGGCTGGCGGCCATAACCGATACCCTGGAAGCCCAGGCACGTTACGACATCGCCGTCAGTAACGAGATCAATGCCGAGCAATTGCTCTCCGACGCCGAGGAAGCACTGCGTGAACTCACCGGGGAGTTGCCGACGGCACCCGAGATTCTCAGGCCGGAGATCCCCCTGTTGATGCCCGTCCCCGCCAACCGGGACGATTGGGTGACGGCCGCCGTGGAGCAGAACCCGCTGATTCTGGCCGCCCAGGCCGGGGCCGAGGTGGCCAAGCAGGAGATTCAGGTACAAAATTCCGGGCACTACCCCAGCCTTGATGCCACCGCGGACTATACCTATCTCGACAACACCTTTGGCGGTATCGCACCGCTGGAACGCAACGATGCCGCCATCGGCCTGGAGCTGAACATCCCGCTCTACCAGGGCGGACGGGTGTCATCACAAACCCGCCAGGCGCGTTACGAGTACAATCAGGCCCTGGAAGAATTGCTCAGGCAGCGCCGCGCCACTGAACGCAATACGCGTGATAATTACCGTGGCGTACTCTCCGGCATCAGCCAGGTCGAGGCCTTGCAAGAGGCCGTGAAATCCAACGAAAAAGCGCTGGAGGCCGCGCAAGCCGGTTTTGATGTCGGCACGCGTGCCATTATCGATGTCCTGAACACCCAGCGCGACCTGCTTGCCGCCCGCCGCGACTACGCCCGCTCCCGCTATGACTACCTGCTGAACACGCTGGAACTGAAGCAGGCCGCCGGAATCGTATCTGCCACCGACCTGGCCCAGATCAACGAATTACTCATCGAAAACAACTGGAACGAAACGCCGTAATCACGATCAAACCGCTGATAGATCTGCCATTGCGGGTGGCGTGCCTGCCTGCAGGGACGTGGTCAGCAGAACACCAGAACAGGGGTACATGAACACGTTCAGAACGAAGACGCGGATATGTCAGCCAGCATTCAAGCGTCTACCCGATCGGCCGGTAACTACACACACTCGCCTGGTACCCCGCCAGGCAGCACAAACGTCCGCACCATGAGTTGTATATGAATAAGCAATTAATTGAGCGATTATCCGATGGCAGTGCAGTTATCGGCGTGGCGGGTCTTGGCTATGTCGGACTTCCACTGTCCATATGTTTTTCAGCTTCAGGTTACAAGGTCATCGGTTTTGATGTTGACTCATCCAAGGTAGCCACCATCACGGCCGGCAAGACGTACATCAAGCATATCCCGGATACAGACATCCAGCATGCCGTGGCGGCCGGCTTCGAGGCAACCACGGATTTTACCCGTGCAGCAAACGCCGATGCGCTCATCATATGCGTACCGACACCACTTGATGATCACCGTGAACCTGACCTGAAGTATGTCATCAACACCATGGAGATGCTGGTCCCCTACCTGCGCAAGGGGCAGATTATTTCCCTGGAAAGCACTACCTATCCAGGGACAACCGATGAAAAACTCAAACCCATGATTGAAGCGGCGGGATTCAGGGTAGGCACTGATATTTTTCTCGTCTACTCCCCTGAAAGAGAAGATCCCGGCAACAAGAAATTCACCACGCGCACCATTCCAAAGGTGTGCGGTGGCGACACCGACGCTTGCAGGGAAGCGGGCCTGTCCCTTTACGGGAAAGTAATCGACCAGGTGGTCCCGGTCAGCTCGACAAGAGCTGCTGAAATGGCCAAATTGCTTGAAAACATTCACCGCGCGGTCAATATCGGGCTCGTCAATGAAATGAAAATTGTCGCGGACACCATGGGCATAGATATCTATGAAGTCATTGACGCCGCCGCGACCAAGCCTTTCGGGTTTGTCCCCTATTATCCGGGACCCGGCCTGGGTGGCCACTGTATACCCATTGATCCTTTCTACCTGACGTGGAAGGCGCGTGAATATGGCATCAATACCAAATTCATCGAGCTGGCAGGTGAAGTCAACAGCTCCATGCCGGAGTGGGTAGTCAACAAGGTGGCTGCCGGACTTAATCAACACAAGAAATCAATCAATGGCAGCCGCATTCTTATGCTCGGGATAGCCTACAAGAGTAATGTTGACGATATGCGAGAATCGCCCTGTGTCGACATGATGGGCAAACTGCAGCGTCGAGGTGCGCAGATCGAGTATTCAGACCCCTATGTACCGGTATTCCCAAAAATGCGCCGCTACCGCTTTAGCCTCTCAAGCATTGAATTGAATGCCGGGAGTATTGCTGCATTTGATTGCGTGGTGATCGGCACTAACCACGATGCATTCGATTACGCTATGATCCTGGAACATGCAAAGCTTATTATCGATACGCGGGGCGTGTATCGTGACCGCCATGAGCACGTGATCCGTGCCTGACCCCGGGAGCCACAACCGTTGTTTACCGCGCGGAATAATCCGCATTACTGCTATTTATGAACATTCTCGGTCTCTCCGCCTACTACCACGACAGCGCCGCGGCACTGGTACGCGACGGCGTCATCGTGGCGGCCGCCCAGGAAGAGCGCTTCTCCCGCAAGAAACACGATGCACGCTTTCCTGAGGGTGCCATTCGCAGCTGCCTCTCACAGGCCGGTCTGTCGCTGGCGGATATCGATGAGGTGGTCTTCTACGACAAGCCACTGGTCAAGTTCGAGCGCCTGCTGGAGACCTACCTGACCTATGCGCCACGCGGCTTCCGCTCCTTTGTCGCCGCCATGCCGGTGTGGCTGAAAGAAAAGCTCTACCTCAAGGCGACCCTGAAAAAGCAACTGGCTGAACTTGGCAACCTGAAGGTCAGAGACCTGCCGGCGCTGCTGTTTGCCGAACACCATCAGTCGCACGCGGCCTCGGCGTTTTTCCCCAGCCCGTACGAGAAGTCGGCCGTGCTGTGCCTCGACGGCGTCGGTGAATGGGCCACCACCTCGGTATGGCTGGGTGACGGACACACCCTCACCCCGCAGTGGGAACTCGACTTCCCGCATTCGCTGGGCATGCTGTACTCGGCCTTCACCTATTACACCGGTTTCCGGGTCAACTCCGGTGAATACAAGCTGATGGGGCTGGCCCCCTATGGTGAACCGAAGTACGTCGATCGGATACTCGAACACCTCATCGACCTGAAGGACGACGGCACCTTCCGCCTCAACATGGACTACTTCAACTACGCCACCGGCCTCACCATGACCAACCAGCGCTTTGCCGACCTGTTTGGCGGTCCGGCACGGACCGCAGAGACCACCATCTCCCGGAAGGAGATGGATATCGCGCGCTCCATCCAGGAGGTCACGGAAGAAGTCGTACTGCGCCTGGCGCGTACCGTGCACAGGGAACTGGGTACGGACTACCTGTGCCTGGCGGGCGGTGTGGCGCTCAATTGTGTCGCCAACGGCCGCATCCTGCGCGAGGGCCCGTTCAAGGACATCTGGATCCAGCCGGCGGCCGGCGATGCCGGCGGGGCGCTGGGTGCGGCACTGGTGGCCTGGCACGGCTACCACGACCAGCCGCGACAGGTGAATGGCCACGATGCCATGCAGGGATCCTACCTCGGCCCCCGCTATAACGATGATGAGATCAGGTCACAGCTCGACACACTGGGTGCCGTCTACGAGCAACTGGATGATGCATCGCTGCTCGACAGGTTGAGTACCGTTCTCGTCGATGAGAAGGTGGTCGGCTGGTTCCAGGGACGCATGGAGTTTGGTCCCCGTTCACTCGGTGGCCGCTCCATCATCGGTGATGCGCGCAGCAGTCAAATGCAGTCAGTGATGAACCTGAAAATCAAGTACCGGGAATCGTTCCGGCCGTTCGCACCCGCGGTGCTGGCCGAGGATGTGTCAGACTATTTTGACCTCGACCGACCCAGCCCCTACATGCTGATCGTGGCGCCGGTAAAGGGATCGTTGCGCACGCCCATGACCGCCGAGCAGCAACAACTGTTTGGCATCGAAAAGCTCAACGTGCCGCGCTCGCAGATCCCGGCGATTACGCATGTCGACTATTCCGCCCGTGTGCAGACAGTCCATGCACACACCAACCCGAGGTTCCATGCCCTGCTGGAGACGTTCAAGGCTGTCAGCGGCTGCAGCGTACTGGTCAACACCTCCTTCAATGTGCGCGGCGAGCCGATTGTCTGCACCCCGGAAGATGCCTGGCGCTGCTTCATGCGCACCGAGATGGATGTACTGGTGGTGGAGAATTTCATCCTGACCAAGGCGGAGCAGCCTGCCTGGGAAAAAGACGATGCCTGGAAGACCGAGTTCGAACTGGATTAACCATGACAGCCACACCCGCATACCACGACCCTGACCGGCAGGAACTGCGCAAATTCGGACTGGTGTTCGCCAGCGGCATTGCCCTGATCTTCGGCCTGTTGCTGCCGTGGCTGTTTGACAGGCCCTGGCCACTGTGGCCCTGGATCGCGGCCGGTGGCCTGGCCGCGACGGGACTGCTGCTACCGCCACTGCTGCGGCCGGTATTCTGGCTGTGGATGAAGTTCGGTCACGTGCTCGGCTGGATCAACACCCGTATTATTCTTGGCATAACCTTCCTGCTGCTATTTGTACCGGTGGCCCTGCTGTTTCACCTGCTGGGCAAGGACCCGATGAAACGCCGTCTGGACCCGTCGGCGCGCAGTTATCGTATCAACAGCGAGCAATTGCCTCGCGAACGCATGGAGAAACCGTTCTGATGCTGGATTTACTCAAAGACCTGTGGGCCTTCCTCAAGGTACGCAAAAAGTTCTGGCTGGCCCCGATCATCCTTGTCTTGCTGTTGCTGGGCGCGCTGATCGTACTGTCGCAGGGCTCCGCGGTGGCGCCGTTTATCTATACGTTGTTCTGAGCACAGGCCCTGCCTGGCAAAGACAACGATTATGGCCACGGAATCCACGGAAGAACACGAAAAAACTAAATACCTTTTCAAGTATATTTCCGTGTTCTTCCGTGGATTCCGTGGCTATCTGATTTATTAAATACACCTCAAAACGGCCACAGACTCCAGCCCTTGTCCAGTTGATCTTCACAGCGGCTCAGCTGGGTATGGTAATCCGACGCCCGGGCACTGACTTTCTTCGCCACCTTGATTAACCACGGCTTGCCTTCATAGGTCTTGCGTCGATAGCCACCGTGCCCTTCGTGGTAGGCCAGGTACTGGTTGTAGGCATCCCATTGCGAAATCCCCAGTTTCTGGTAACTGATACTTCCGTACCAGGAGACGAAGTCGACCGCATCATCGAAATCATCACGGTCGGCACCACTGTTACCGGATTTCTCCCTGTACCAGTCCCAGGTGGAATCCTGCGCCTGTGCATAACCATAGGCAGAGGAGACCCGGCCCCAGGGAATCACCCAGAGTATGTGATCCCGCGGCGCCCTGGCATCATCGACGAATTTTGACTCCTGGTAAATGATGGCCAGCTGTACATGGATGGGAGTTCCCCAGCGTTCATAGGCCTCGCTGGCATCCCGGTACCAGCCGCTCTTGTCAGCAAAGATTTCGCAACTGTCGGAAATATTCTGTGGCGGATCGGTAGAGCAGGCGGCCAGCGCCAGCAGGGACAAACACAGGATCGGACATGTGTAGTGCATCGTGGTGAGACTATATCGCAGTACCGCTATAATGGCAGCAAGCCCGCCGGGAACCACCCTGCCGGGAGCAAGGACACCAGACAACGACCATGAGTGACACGGGCCTGCCAGAGAAGCTTCCCGGATTCGATGACCCGATCGGGTTGTTGCGCGCCTGTCATGAGAAAATGCTGGCTCACTGCGAACGGCTGACGGCCCTGCTTGACAGCAACAGCCTGGACGCTGACGCACGCGAGGCTGCCCGCAACATCAGCCGCTATTTTTCACAGAGCGCAGCGCTGCATCACCGTGATGAAGAACAAGACCTGTTCCCGCGCATCAACCGTCAATCCCTGAAGATTGCTGACCTGGTACACACTCTGAAAAAGGAGCACGAGTCACTGGATGCATTGTGGGAGCGCATTGCACCAGAACTGAAAAGTCTTCCGGATGACGGCTTCAGTGCCGGCTTCAAACAGGCGGCAGGCGAATTCAGCACGCTTTGCAGACAACATATCGCACGCGAAAACAGGGAACTGCTACCCCTGGCCGGCAACAGCCTGAGCCAGCAGACACTGCGGGAAATCGGCGAGTCCATGGCAAAACGGCGTGGCGTGAAATTCTCCGTATTGTAGGAGCCCCGTCCCCGCCGCGAATCGCGGCGAGGGCGCCGCTCATACAGGTGCATCATTGGCATAGAAATCGCGCCGGGGACGACGCTCCTACAAAAAATACTATAGATACCGCTCGATGATGGTCATCACCGCCTGCAACGCGCCGCGATTCCTCTCAACCACCTGGCGACCCAGCTGCCCGACACGGTGACGCTCGTTGGCGTCCCCGAGCCAGCGGCTGACGGCCTGCAACAGTGCGTCGCTGTCCGTCACTTTCAGTGCGGCGCCAGCCGTCACCAGTTGATCGCAAATATCACTGAAGTTGAATACATGCGGTCCGGTGACGACCGGTATCCCCAGCGCAGCCGGTTCCAGCAGGTTGTGCCCGCCGTGCGCCACCAGGCTGCCGCCCACGAAGGCGACATCCGCCGCCGCATAGAACAAGGGCAATTCGCCCATCGTGTCGACGACATAGACAGCGGTCCCTGCTGAATAACCGGCAGGCTCACGGCGCATTACCGTGTGATAACCCCGCTGTCTGCACAACGCCGCGACGGACGCAAAGCGTTCCGGATGGCGCGGCACCAGCACCAGCAGGCAATCGTCAAACCGTTCGCGCAGCCGGGCGAACACATCCAGCAGCAGTTCGTCCTCACCTTCGTGGGTACTGGCGGCGATCCATACCGGCCGGCCAACCCCCCAGTCACGCCGCAGCACCTGCGCCTGTTCCAGCAGGCTGGGTGGGATACGCTGCTCGAACTTGAGGTTACCGGTCACCGTGATCACGGCAGGACTTGCACCGAGACGCTCGAAGCGCCCGGCATCGGCCTCACCCTGGGCGGCAATCGCCGTCACGGCTGCCAGCGTCTCGCCCACCAGACCACGTACCCGGCAATAACCGGCAACGGAACGGGGCGAGAGGCGCGCATTGAGCAGCAACAGGGGGACCGCGCGCTGCCGGCAACGATGGAACAGGTTGGGCCAGAGCTCGGTCTCCATGACAATCGCCAGCCGCGGCTGGACACGCTCGAAAAACCGTGCCACGGCACCCGGCAGATCATAGGGGGCATAGACATGCGCCACCTCCTGGCCGAACAGGGCGGTCACCCGGGCAGAACCCGTCGGGGTCACCGTGGTCACGAGCAGCGAGCAGTCCGGGTGCCGCTCCAGCAGGGCGCGTAGCACCGGCTCGGCTGCCTGCACCTCGCCGACCGATACCGCGTGTATCCAGATGAGCTGTTTACCCGCTAGCGGTTCAATATAGCCAAAGCGCTCGGGCCAGCGGCGCCAGTAGGCCGGTGCCCGCAGCCCGCGCCAGGCCAGCCGCAGCAGCACGAACGGCGCAATCAGGTAGAGCAGGAGTGTGTAGAGTGATCTCAACAGGACACTGTGCTGGCCGGCTATCCCCGCGACTTCAGCCAGTCCAGGTACAGCGGCACCCCCTGCTCCACGGACTTGAACGGCTTGTCATAGCCGAGCGCGCGCAGGCAACGGATATCCGCTTCGGTAAAACTCTGGTAGCGGCCACGCAGATGGTCCGGGAAGGGTATGTAGTCAATCTCGCCATGCCCGTACCAGGCAATCACCGCCCTGGCAACCTCATTAAAACTCTGGCAACGACCGCTGCCCAGATTGACAATGCCCGACTTGCCGGGGTGATCCAGAAACCAGAGATTCACATCCACCACATCGTCTATATAGATAAAGTCACGGCGCTGCTCGCCATCCGCGTAACCTTCACAACCGGCAAACAGGCGCGGATTCTCGCCGGCTTCGAGCTGCTGGCTGAGATGGTAGGCGACGCTGGCCATGCTGCCCTTGTGTTGTTCGCGCGGGCCGTAGACGTTGAAATAACGAAACCCGGCGATCTGGCAGGCAGCCCCGGGAAGGATACGGCGCACGTACTGGTCAAACAGGAATTTCGAATAGCCATAGACGTTCAACGGCGCTTCATGAGCCCTGGATTCACTGAAGACGCGGCCACCCCCGTAGACGGATGCCGAGGAGGCATATAAATATGCCGCCCTGTTGTCCAGGCAGTAATGCAACAGCGTCTTTGAATACTCATAATTATTGTTCATCATGTAATGGCCATCCCACTCGGTGGTGGCCGAGCAGGCGCCCTCATGAAAGATCGCCTCAACCGTTCCACCGGGACCGGCACCTCCCTGCAGCCGCCCGATGAAATCGTCCTTGTCGAGATAGTCGAGAATTTCACAATCCACCAGGTTGAGAAACTTGGTGCCGTCTTTCAGATCGTCGACGACGATGATGTCCTCACGGCCGCGCTCGTTAAGGCCTCTGACAATGTTACTGCCGATAAAACCGGCACCGCCTGTGACAATAATCATGTTCAGTCGTCCGTCCGCCTGATGTTTTCGATAAGTTCGCTGGTCGAGCAACCCTCGGCATAGTCCAGCACCACGACCTCGCCACCCGCCTGCTTCACACACTCGTAACCCGCGATGTCCTGCGGCTGGTAATCACCGCCCTTGACCAGCAGGTCCGGCTTGATGTCACAGATCAGCGCTTCGGGCGTATCCTCTGCAAACGGCACTACCCAGTCGACGCTTTCCAGTGCCGCCAGTACCGTCATGCGCCGGTCCAGCGGATTGACCGGGCGGCCCTTACCCTTGAGCCGCTTCACCGAGGCATCGTCATTGACTGCCACAATCAGACGCTCACCCAGCCGCCGCGCCTGGTTCAGATACAGCACATGACCGGCATGCAGGATATCAAAGCAACCATTGGTCATCACAATGCGCTCACCGTGCGAGCGCGCGTCAGCCACTGCCAGCTGTAATTGCTCGCGGTTCATTTGCCCAAACCCGGCATCCTGGCCCATCAGTACGGTACGCCGCAGTTCCGGCACCGAGACACTCGCCGTACCCAGCTTGCCGACCACGATACCGGCCGCCAGGTTGGCCAGCGCGGTCGCCGAAGGCAACGCCTCTCCGGCGGCCAGTGCCGCGGCCAGTACCGAGATGACCGTATCACCGGCGCCCGTAACATCGAACACCTCGCGCGCCTGTGTGGGCAAGTGCAGCTCCGGCATACCCCGGCGCAGCAACGTCATGCCCTGTTCGCCGCGGGTCACCAGCAGCGCCTCAAGATCATGCGCTGCAAGCAATGCGGCACTCTTGTCGATCAATGCCTGCTCATCGGTGCAGCGACCGGCAACGAGTTCGAATTCGGCCATGTTCGGTGTAATGACAGTGGCACCGCGATAGCGGCTGAAATCCTGCGCCTTGGGATCGACCAGCACCGGCTTGCCGGCAGCGCGGGCGGCGGCAATCAATGGCTCGACGGCCGTGAGCGTACCCTTGCCATAATCCGACAACACCACGACGTCACAGTGCGCCAGATCCTGGCAGTATTGTGCCAGCAGGGCAGCGGCATCGATGGCCTCGAAACCGTCCTCGAAGTCGAGCCGGATCAGTTGCTGATGACGGCTGATGACGCGCAACTTGGTCACCGTGGGCGTATCGCTGATCTTCTGGAACTGGCAATCGATACCTGCGCCGCCCAGCAACGCCTCCAGCGAGGCCGCCGCCTCGTCAGCACCGGTCACACCGAGTAACCGTGTCCGTGCACCGAGCGCCGCGATGTTCAGCGCGACGTTGGCGGCCCCGCCGGCACGTTCCTCCGCCTGACCGACGTGCACCACCGGCACCGGCGCCTCCGGCGATATTCTGGAGGTTGCACCATGCCAGTAACGATCCAGCATGACATCACCGACCACAAGGACGCGCGCCTGTTCAAAGGGTGGTATATGTATTTTCATTACCGCCAATACGGGCTCAACCTGATAAAGTGGCCATTTTAGCCACGGAATCCACGGAAGGACACGGAAATATGACTGATAAGGCGTTTATTCTTCGGTGTTCTTTCGTGGATTCCGTGGCCATTTAATAATATTCGGGTGATATGTTGCAGACCAGCGCGGGCGTACAATCTGCTGCCATCCATGCCTAGCCACCCCTATTCAGTTCGCTACTGGCCAACATGGACAGGGATCGCCGTACTGTGGTGCCTGTCGCACCTGCCCTTCGCCTGGCAACTCGCCATCGGGCGCCGCATTGGAGATGCCTTCCGTCGCCTTGCGCGGCAGCGACGCGACATTGCCGCGATAAACCTGTCGCTGTGTCTGCCTGAAGTGCCCGCGGCCGGCCGCGAAAAAATTCTCGTCGAGCAGTTTCGCTCCATGGGCATCGGGGTGATGGAAATGGCGATGAGCTGGTGGGCGCCGGACAGACGCCTGAAAAAACTCGCCCGCGTTGACGGGCTGCAGCACTTGCAAACGGCGCTCGGCAAGGGCAAGGGCGTGCTGCTGCTGAGCGGGCATTTCACCACCCTTGAGATTGGCGGCCGGTTGCTTGCCCTGTATACACCGTTCCACGTGCACTATCGTGAACACAAGAATGCTGCCTTTGACAAGGTCATGAAAGACGCCCGGCAGAAACATTTCGGCAGGGCCATCCCGCGCGGCGACCTGCGCGGGCTGCTGCGAAGTCTGCAGGACAACATCCCGGTCTGGTATGCACCCGACCAGGATTACGGCAGGGAACAGAGTGTCTTTGCGCCCTTCTTCGGCATACCTGCTGCCACCATCACCGCCACCTCGCGACTGGCGCGCATCAGCGGCGCGGCCGTGGTGCCGTTCTTTCAGACCCGCCTGCCCGCTGCCCGTGGCTACCAGCTGACACTGTACCCGCCACTGGAACATTTTCCCGGCGAGTCTGTGGCAGCCGATACCGCGCGTCTCAACAGACTCTTCGAGACGCGCATCCGCGAGCAACCCGGCCAGTACCTGTGGGTGCACCGACGCTTCAAGACCCGCCCCGAAGGAGAACCGGGGGTTTACAAGTAAACAGGCAGGAGCGTTTGGGCATCTATGTCAGTGCAAGAGGCAACGACGGTCAAAAGCATTCTGCTGATCACGCTCAGCAACATCGGTGATGCCATCATGACGACACCCGTGATGACGGCATTGCACGACAAGTATCCCCTGGCGGTCATGGATATTGTGACCGATGCGCGCGCCAGCGAGATTTTCAGCCACTGCCCCTACAAGGGGAAACTCTTCCTCAAGGACAAGCAGGCCGGCTGGCGCGCCACGCTGGCACTGGTCAGGTCTCTGCGCCGCAAGCACTATGACCTGGTGGTTGACCTGCGCACGGATGGCTTGACACTGTTACTGCGCGCCAGGCGGCGCCTGACTCGCCGTGGTAGCCAGGCCGCGGGCGTGCATGCGGTACAGCGACATTTCGGCGTCATCGGTGTACGCGAGGCAGTCACCGGCTTGCCGCCGACCTGCCTGTGGCTGTCGCAACAGGAACGCAACTTTGCGCAACGACAACTCGCCTACCTGCCGGGTACGCGCTGGCTGGCCCTGGGGCCGGGGGCCCGCTGGGCACCCAAGCGCTGGCCGGCGGCGGCGTTTCGTGCACTGGTCGAGCAACTGCAGGCACAGTTCGATGGCATCGTGCTGCTGGGTAGCCCTGCAGATGTGGACAGCTGTCAACAGATAGCAGGGCAACGGGCACTCCCATGCCTCAATCTTGCCGGCAACACCAGCCTGCTACAGGCCGCTGCGGTGTTACAACGAGCAGCCTTGTTTGTCGGCAATGACTCCGGCCTCGGACATCTTGCCGCTGCCTGCAACACCCCCACGCTCACGGTCTTTGGACCGGGTGATCCGGCACGCTATCACCCCTGGCATCCGTACGCACGCTGGTTGCAGAGTGACAGCGGCGACATCGCCGATATTCCGGTTGAGGAGGTTGCTGCCGCCATTGCTGGTTTCCATACTCCTGAGTGGGAACCAGAGGAAAGCATCTCGCCACGGAAGCACACGGAAAAACACGGAAGAAAAATACCCGAATAGGATTATTGCTGTGTTTTTCCGTGTGCTGCCGTGGCCAGTTCAATGGTTTTATTGAGCCAACCATCCGCCGCAAGTCGCGCCAGCACGGTATCCGGCGAGAGGCCCCGCAGACAGGCATGCTGCCGCCGTGGCGGACATACCGGCAGATGGCAGGGACTGCAGGGCACCGGGTTCACCAGTACCCGCGTGGACTGTCCCGGCGCATGGCTACGCTGCCAGTCCGTCGGACCAAAGCAGGCATACACCGGCAGGTCCGCGCAGGCCAGCAGGTGCATCGGCCCGGAGTCATTGCCCAGCGCAAAGGCCGCGCGGCGGCCCAGCGCGGCCAGTTCAACCAGGCTGAATACCGCACTCGCATCAAAGCCTGTTTGCTCTGCAAGGCGCCGGTTCAACTCACGTTCCGCCTCCCCACCCAGCCAGATCACGGTCAGACCGGCGGCCTCAAGCGCCATCGCCAGCTCGAGAAAATAATCCTCCGGCCAACGCTTGCTTGACCAGCGCGGACTGGCACCGGCATGCAGCAGTGCCAGTCGTCTGCCATCAAGCCGCTGCTGCCGAAGCCATGCATCGACATGCGCGACCGCGACCGCGCTGACAGGCAGGCAGGGCGAGGCTGCGGCCGGCTTCAAACCGGCCGCAACAAGCACTGCATTGAAGCGCTCAAAGGCATGCTGGGGGCGGTTAGCGGGTAGCGGTGTGTGCGTATAGGCCAGTGCGGGCGCCGGTCCGGCACGCCGTTGTGCCTGCGTCAACAGCGTCATCACGCGGCTGCGCAGTGAACCCTGCAGGTCATAGACGTCATCGTACTGCTGCCCAAGCAGCCAGCGCAGCAGCCCCAGCATGCTGATCAGTCCCTTGCGTTTGAAGCTGATCACCCTGAGCCCGTGAAAGCCACTGAGCAACTCACGGTATTCGGGCGCCGTCAACAGGGTCACGCGGTCAGCCGCATGGGCATCCAGCAGGCGCGCAATCAGCGGCGTGGCCAGCACGACGTCGCCAAGGGCGCCAAGTTTGATAATCAGTATTTGTCTGCCGGCCGTGACCGTAGTGGATGGCGAGGCAGATGCACCCACTGTCACTGCAGCAGGTTGCGACGCTTCTTGCGTAACAGGGCAAGCAGCTTGTTCCATGTCTTCCTGACCCGGGAGTCGACGCGGTCAACTTCATGGTAGGCCAGCAGGAAGCGCAGCCGGTCGGTGGTGCTGATGCCCGGGGAGCGGCGATTGAAGGTATCGAGGTCGCGCACCAGCGCCTGTTCCGTACTCCAGCGGCGCTTGGCCTTCTCCAGATCAATGAGCCGCACGTCCATCTGCCCATGCAGTTCACCGATGAAGACATGCTTGGGCAGAAAACAGTTCTGCTGGATGCGATGCCGGTGCATGCGCCTCGCGACCGCGGCAACGCGCTGGATCGTTTCGTGCCAGATGGCGCGTTCAGGCAAGCCATGCTGTTGCCAGTAGGTCATGCAGTTTTCCAGGGAGGCGTACCCCTGCAACTCACGCGAGACCAGAATGGCACGCCGGTCATCCGCCACGCCGCGTTCGCCAAAATACAGCACATCCAGCGTCGGCACACCGACATCATGCAGCATCATCAGGTTCTGGAATTCCCGCCGGAAGGTGGAAATGCCCTTGAAGGGGCGCAACCAGGAAAAGGTATTATGATTGTGCTGGCGCTTGATGAAGATGCCCTCGCGGCGTCCGTCCGGATAGATGACATCCATGCGGGACACACCGCTCCAGCCACCGCGGCGCTGGTTGGGATCCTCAAACCAGCCGATATCCAGCACCCAGATCGACTCGAAACTGCCCAGTCCATTGGCAGCGGCCATCGCCGGCCAGTCATTGGCGCTGTAATCCTGCATGCGGTTCAGCGAGGGCAGCGCGGTCAGAATCGATAGGTCAACTCAAGATCTGCCCCGAACTTCTGGCCGTCATTGGTGAGCCGTAACGGCACACCAAGCTTGACGTCAAACTTGTCAGAGAGTGAATAGATCATCTCGGGGGCAATAAAGAAGGCCGTAAAGTCCTTCAGGTCGGCCTCGAGCAGGGCTTCCAGCACCGGGGTAAATCGCCCGTAATCGTTAAACATGATCGCGCTGTTCGCATACAGGACACCGAAGGCTGTGTCATCGCCGGTCAGGTTGATGTCGTCTGAATCCTGGAACCTGACATAGCGCAGGTTCCCCAGCAGGGTCATGGAACCCTGCCTGATATCGCCGTCCATTTTCAAGCCGAACTGGTAATTGTACCCGGTGTGGTTGAAACGATCGATTTCCTCTCCCTGGTAATCCACCTTCAGGGTATCCAGGCGATGGCCAAAACCTGCCAGCCAGGCCACGTTGGCACCCGTCTTGTCTTCCAGCCAGGCGAAGCGGCGCTCGTATATGATCGACGGAAAGTCGCGCACGCCACCCAACCCTTTTACATCGGAATGGGCACCGTCATAGGGATTGCCTGGCTTGTCATAATCGCCATCACCGTTGGTGTACGCCGGCAAGAAGAATTCGAGCTGCGAGCGATCATTGATCGGCCAGGTAAAATCCAGCGTCAGGGAGTAGCCATCAAAATCCGTCATTTCCTCCATCGGCTTTTCCCGGAAGTACTCGGCCTGAAAATCGAGCGTCGGGGCCTGATAGATCCTGGCAGAGCGGGTAAATATCGGCTCAACCATGGCCTTGCTGCCCGCCGCGGAGACGTACGTGGCAAACGGCAGCAACAAGCTGCTGGCCAGTAATCCAGCAGCGCCGGCTTTCTGAAGTCTTTTCATAGTACTTTCATCCTGAAATGGTTGTTGTGACGGCAGCCTCCGGAGCCCGCCCCCGGTGAGAAAGGCGCACGAATTCTAGCATAGATTTGCCAGCCGCCTGACAGACATGCAGGGCACCTCACTTCCTTGCCTGGCCCGCGCGAGGGGTGTCCCGGACGGTTTCAGCCAGCTGCTGATAAAGGTCGAAGGTGCTGTTCAGCATGTCCTGCTGTGTATGCGGCTGCACCCCCGCCATCGAAGGCGCCGCCGCCATCCAGCCCGCGAGGCGTTCCGCCATCGCGGCGCGGTCGGCAGGCGGCACCCGACCGGCGGGGAAATGCCGTGCCAGTTGCTCACCGACGCCACCATGGTCGTAGCCCGCCACCGGGATACCCAGGCTCAGGGCCTCGTTGACAGTGCGGCCAAAGGCTTCGGGGTAGCATGACAATGACACCACGGCACGGGAGACCGACATGATCTCGCGCAGGTCCTCGCGATAGCCGGTACAACTGATCGCATCGCTGATACCCGCGGCCTTCACTGCGCTGATCAGCTGCGCGGCCAGCTTTCGATGGCGCGTGTCGATATCACCCACGATCAGGCCGTGGACGGCATGTCCCGCTTGCTTCAGTCCGGCAATCAGCGCAATGAAATCGAGCACTCCCTTGCGCGGCCCCACCCTGCCCGGCAGGCAGATCACGTAACGGTCCCGCAATTGCGGGTAGCGCCGGTACCAGTCTGCCAGCCAGGCTTCATCCGGCGTAAAGCCCTGCGGGTAACGTGCCGGATCGACACCACGATAGATGACGTGCACCCGCGCCGGCGCCACGGCCGGGTAGTTGTCGAGCACATAATCGCGCGCGACCCCGGAAACCGCAATCAATTGCTCGCCCTTCATCATCACGGCGCTGTAGGCATTGACCGAGTACAAACCGTGTATCGTGGTGACGAATCGCGGTCGTGTCGCCGGGTCCATGCCGGACCAGGCCAGCCAGGTGATCCACGCCGGCAGCCGCGAGCGGGCATGCACGATATCGACGCCGGCCGACCTGAAGAGACGCCTGAGCTGCGGGACGTAGCGCAGGCTCCACAACGACTTGCGGCCCAGCGCACAGTGGATGTGCTCACTACCGCTGGCAAGCAGTTCCGGCAGCAGGCGGCCACCCGCCGAGACGACCAGCGAACGGTGTCCACGGCGCACCAGTCCCGCCGCCACTTCGAGCGTGCCCCGCTCGACGCCACCGCCATCCAGCGCAGGCAACAGCTGTGCCACCGTCAGGGATTTCTTTATATGCGTCCCCAGTCGTTGCAGATCTGCTCAGCCACACGATTGGCTTCGTCAAACACCTCGACGGAACGCGGCAACGGAATGCCCCTGGACCAGCGACTGAAACGCATCACGTTACCCGAGGCCACCAGCGCCTCCACACCCCTGACTATCCGGTCGTGCCGGCGCGGCAGCACCGACAGCAGGCCCACGGGAATTGCCGCCGTCAGGGCCTCGTAGATCATGGAGACGCTGTCTTCCGTGACCCAGGTGCAACAGGCGCGCTGCAGCTGCATTGCCAGCCACGGGTCCGGCGTGTCCTGCCAGGAGTAAATGGTGAGTTTACGCTGGCGTGCGACCAGCATGTCGCGGACACATTCCGCGAAGCCGGGCGGTGTACGCCGGGACGTGGTCAGCACCCAGTGCCGTACCGGCGAATAGCGGATGACATCGGCCAGCTGCCTGACGACCTGCTGATGATGCCAGTGATAGTGTCGCGAGGGGCCGCCGATCATCAGCAGACCACGCTCGTGATCGCGGTGGTCAGCGGCACCGGCAACGGCCTGCATGCGATTCAGGCTGCCGCGTGTCGTCAGCACATTGGGCGCCGCCCGCGGACGGTCATGTTCCGGCACAACACACAAATCAAAGCAGCGCTTCGGCAGGTCCGGTGTCATGAGTACCACCGCGCGTCCGCCTCGGGCGCGACGTGCGGCCAGTAACGGCAGATGCGTGGAGTGACCGGCACCGATCAGCAGCCAGGGGTCCGGCAGCAGGGAGGCAGTCGGAAAGCGACCGCCAATCCAGTCCAGGGTGGCGCTGGAGGGCACCGGGATATCGTAGCTGTCCAGTGGTAATCGGCGTTTCAGGGCATCAACCAGCCCCAGGCTCTGGCTGTCGTGACCGGCCTTGGCATCGCTGAAACGCCATACCACCCGGGACTCGACCCGGGATGCAGCCTGCCCTGCAGGGGCATGGCGCGCGGTCAGTCCCTGAGGGTGTAGTCGGCGCCGCAGTAGGGGCATTTGGCCTTGCCGGTGGCCTCGATGGGAAGATAAACCCGTGGATGCGAGTTCCACAGGCTCATGCCATCCATGGGACAGTGCAATGGTAGATCTGCCGGAGTGACCTCGTAGCTGTTTTGCGCATTTGACGGAGTCAGACTGCCGTCACCGGCTGCAGACGCGGTATCGGGATTTGGCACGCTGTGATCCTCGAATGTTTTTATGGAAATTATTGCTGAAACGCGTTCGCCTGGGCGCCCCAGCCTGTGAGGCGGTGATTATACATAAGCAGGCACATTAAATAACGTCCGCGAGCTCGTTGTTGCCGGCCCGTCAGACAGGCCCCGACATGAACCAGGAATAAGGAACATGGTGTAGTATCGCTACCCGCAACGGCTACGCTCATGCCAGGCGTACGCGCTGGCGAGCGATTTTCACTTAAACATTAAGCCAATGAATTCAAAAGACTTATACATCCGTCTACTCAAGTACGTGCTGCCTTACCGGAAGGCCTTTGTGTTCTCGCTGCTGGCAACAGCGGCCTTTGCCGCGACCGAGCCCGCCATGCCGGCCCTGATGAAGCCGCTGCTGGACGAGAGTTTTGTCGCCGACAGTGCCGCCAACATCATCCGCCTGCCACTGCTGCTGATCGCGCTGTTTTTAGTCCGCGGCATCGCCAGCTTCATCAGCGGTTACGGTATGACGCTGGTGGCCAATCACGTCATCATGGATCTGCGCAAGGAAATGTTCGACAAGCTGCAAAGACTCCCCATGTATTACTTTGACAACCAGTCGTCCGGTAACATCATCGCCAAGTTCACCTTCAACGTCACACGTGTCACCAGTGCCGCCACCGATGTCATCGTCACACTGGTCAAGGACACCCTGATCATCATCGGTCTGCTCGCCTACGCCATGTACCTGAACTGGCAGTTGACACTGATCATCATGTTTATCGTGCCACCCACGGCCGTGGTCATGCGCTACTTCAGCCGGCGTATGCGCCAGCTGAGCCGCTCGCTCCAGGATACCGTGGGTGAGCTGACACACGTGGTACAGGAAGGCATCAGCGGTAACCGTGAAATCAAGATTTTCGGTGGCGAGGAATACGAGAACAAGCGCTTTAACAAGGTCAGCAACTGGATCCGGCGCTACCGTATGAAGGTTGCCGTTGCCTCCGAGCTGAACGTCCCGGTCGTGCAGCTGTTTACCGTTTCCTCACTCTCCATCGTCGTCTACTTTGCGGCCATGCAGGCCAAGGCCGGCGACATCACGGTGGGAACATTCGTCGCACTGATTACCGCGCTGGCGTTGCTGTCATCACCGATTAAACGACTCACCAAGGTCAACATCTCGCTGCAAAACGGCCTGGCGGCGGCAGAAAGCATCTTCGCGCTCATAGACGAGGACCCGGAGCTTGACAAGGGACTGAAAACCATCGACCGTGCACAGGGCAACATCGTCATCTCTCATGCCTCCTATACCCACCACGGCAGCAAGGGCCCGGTGCTGCATGACATCAATATCAATATCGCGGCCGGTGAAACCGTCGCGCTGGTCGGTCCTTCCGGCGGCGGCAAGACTACGCTCGCCAGCCTGCTGCCGCGCTTCTACAACCCGACCGCGGGGCAAATCCTGCTGGATGGTGTAGACACCCAGGAAATCCGGCTGACCAGCCTGCGCAAACAGATCGCGTATGTGGGCCAGCACATCATCCTGTTCAACGAAACGGTTGCCAGCAATATTGCCTACGGCGCGCAGCGCAGTGACGTTTCCGCTGACGAGATTCGCGATGCCGCGGTAAAGGCGCATGCCCTTGAGTTCATCGAAAAGCTGCCACAGCAATTCGACACCCTGATCGGCGAAAACGGGGTGCGCCTGTCGGCCGGGCAACGCCAGCGCATCGCCATCGCCAGGGCACTGATCAAGAATGCGCCGATTCTGATTCTCGATGAAGCCACCTCGGCACTGGATACCGAATCGGAAAAGATCGTCCAGCTGGCGCTTGATGAACTGCGTACCGGCAAAACATCCCTTATTATTGCTCACCGCCTGTCCACCATAAAAAATGCCGACCGCATACTGGCCCTGAAAGAGGGTCGAATCGCGGAAGCCGGTACCCACGATGAACTGCTGCTGCAAAACGGCATCTATGCGCAGCTCTACAATTCCCAATCCAGCGCGCACGACGACGCCCTTGAAAGCAACGTCTGAAACCGTATCGACACCCGGCCTGCTGGCACCGCGTCACTGGCCAACGTGGCTGGGGATGACGCTCGCCCGGCTGTTGCAACGGCTGCCCTACCGCCTGCAGCTCACCGCAGGGCCCGCACTGGGCAGGCTCTTCATGCGCATCAACCCCTACCGTCGGCTGATCGTAAATACCAACCTGGCGCTGTGTTTCCCGCAACTGGATGACAGCGAACGGCAGCAGCTTTACCAGCAGGTTGTCAGGTCGCTGGGGTTCAGCATCGTTGAAGAAGCCGCCAGCCTCTGGGCGCCTGGCACATTCTTTGATGACAGGGGAACCGTTCAGGGCCTGGAACACATCAGGGCCGCCCAGGCACAGGGCAAGGGGGTGCTGCTGCTCAGCGGACACTTCTGCTCGGTGGATTTCGCAGGCCGTATTCTGCTCAGGCACCACCCGGTGTGTTTTACCTACCAGGAATTGCGCAATCCGGTCTCCAACCACATCGTGACTGCTGTCCGTGAAAAGTGTGCACACCGCCTCATTCACCGCCACGATATCCGTGGCTTCATCAGGGCGCTGAAGGACGGTGAAGTGGTGTGGTATGCACCGGACCAGAGCCAGGAACGCAAGAACAGTACCTTTGCCCCGTTTTTCGGCATCCAGGCGAACACGCTGACGGCCACGACCAAACTGGCCAGGATTACCGGCGCGGCGGTACTGCCCTTCGAGATCATGCGACTGCCGGACGCCAGCGGCTATACCCTGACGATCCGGCCGCCTCTCGATAATTTTCCGGGCGAGAATGAAACGGCAGATGCCACCCGCTTCAACGCCCTGCTCGAGGTTCAGGTGCGCGAGCATCCCGCACAGTACCTGTGGCTACACCGGCGTTTCAAGAAACGACCGGAAGGTGAACCAAAGCTGTATCCGCCCAAGCCCCGGCGTGTCAGGCGAATGGAACGCCGGCAAAAACTGCGCGCTGCACAGGCACGTAACAGGGATGTGTGAAGGAATCCGTTGATGAAGATCGTGTTCTGTTGCCATTACAGCAAGATCCAGGACTATTTTTGCGACATCAGTCGACACCTTGCCGACCATGAAACCGACGTCATCAACCTTACCAGCGTGGAGAATAGTGGTCGCCTTGCAAAACTCCATGGCAACATCCCCTGGCACAGCCTGTGGCAGATTGCACACCTCATTGAAAGCGGGCGCCGCGTGCGGCGCGGCAGTTTCAGTCTGCGCCGCTACTGGCGCTGGCTGCCCGTCAGCGCCTTTCGCAAGTCAGTCAGGTTATTCAGCGCCTACAGCAGCGTCATCCAGGAAATGTCACCGGACGCGGTCTGCGTATGGGGCGCGAAATACCGCGCCGCACTGCTGGCACTGGCGGCGCGCACGCAGCAGGTTACCGTCATCTATCTTGAAAACGGCGTCCTGCCCCATACCACCGCGGTTGACCTGCAGGGCATAAACGCCGACAACTCACTCCCACGGGACGCTACCTTTTACCACGCACTGGCCGCGCCGGCCGCACGTGAAACCGGCACACCACTTGAAGTCCGCAAGACGGTACCCGGCAAACACGGCCAGGATGCGGGGCTGGAGACGCTGCCGGCGCGCTATATTTTTGCGCCCTTCCAGGACGACTCCGACACCCAGATCCTGCTGCAGTCACCCTGGATAAAAGACATGCGCCAGTTTTACAGCCTGCTGGTGCGGGTCTACAAACAACTGAACGACCCGCAGTTGCACCTCATATTCAAGGAACACCCGAGCGCTACCTCGGAGTACCCGGATCTGCACCGTAAAGCCGGCAGGGAGTCGCGCATCCATATTGTCAACAACCACCTGACCCAGGAATTGATCAGGCATGCAGAAACTGTTGTAACCATCAATTCCTCTGTGGGCATCGAGTCACTGCTGTTCGACCGCCCCGTCATCGTCACGGGACATGCCTTTTACAATATACCGGGTCTGGTCATGAAAGCAGATTCAGAGGTCGAACTGCTGCAAGCACTGAAGCGTGCCAATACCTTCACCACTGATCAGTTATTGCGTCGAAACTTTCTGCACTATCTGGAGACGGAATACCTGGTGTCCGGGAAAAAATTCAGCCGGGATGAATTACACCTGCAGGCCATGGCCGGAAGAATATCCGCTTTGCTGAGCGCCCAACCCGCTTAAATGCGGGTGCATAATCCGTATAATACGCCGCCAGACCCACCCACTCGCCAGGCGAGCTCACCACGGGAACAGCCATGCTTGCAATGATTCAATCGCTCTGGATAGGGCCGGAACTGTCCCGGCTGGAGCAGCTGTCGATTACCTCGTTCCTGAAGAACGGACATCCCTATGAACTCCATGTCTACGATGAGGTGCCGGGAATCCCTGAGGGCACAACGGTCCGGGATGCCAATGACATCATCCCGGAGAAATATATCTTCGCAACCCGTGGTACCAGCCTCGCCTGTTTCTCGGACTGGTTCCGCTGGGAACTCCTGTATCGCAACGGCAACTACTGGGCCGATATGGACATGGTCTGTCTGCGACCGTTTGATTATACCAATGACATCATCTTCGGGAATTATTACTCTGACTCACCAAACATCAGCATACTAAAATTCCCGAAAGGCCACCCGCTTCCTGAATTCATGGCCAGCTGCTGCAAACATCCGAACAGGATATTACCGTATGACAGCAAAAAGGTTCGCCGCAGGAAACTCAAGCGCAGGCTGCTCGGCAACCGGCGTAACAATATCGGTTGGGGTGAAGCCGGTGGTCCGCGTGGCTTCAAAAAGGCATTGACCCACTTTGACCTGGTTGACAGGGGATTGCCATTCACGGCCTTCTACCCCATTGCGCCCGGCAACTGGGACTGCGTCTTCGACGAGACATTGAAAGCCGACGGCCGACTGTTTACAGATACGCGTGCGATCCACCTGTGGAATGAAAACATCCGGCGCGCGCCCGGGTTTGACAAAAATGCACGGTTTCCCGGGGACTCGCTTATCGAGCAACTCAAGGCGAGATACCTGTAAACCACGCAACAGCCGAATGGACCAGACACAAGGCAGCATGACAGATAGTCCGCTCATCCGCATCCGCAACCAGTTTTACCAGTCTGCCTGGTTTCCCGTCGTTTTCCTGTTGTTCATTGCCGAATTTTATTTCATCCCTGAAAGCAAGTGGCATAGCAACCTGTTCCGCGTCGGATTACTGCTGCCGTTCCTGCTGGTCTTTCCATGGCAGCAGATTAAATCACGACTGGCCAGTTCCTCCTCCCTGCTGGTGTCATACCTGCTGATCCTGTCCTTACTGTTCTCACTGCTCTGGTCACCGGCCGCTGCATCTGACATGGTTGAGAAGACGCTCTACTATGGCCTGTATATCGCCGGTTTTATTCTAATCGGAACGGACATCCTGTTACAGAAGCCGGACGCTGCCGACCGCTTCTTCTACTGGCTGGGCTGGGTCATTGTCATCACCGGCATACTCTCGATCTGGTGGTTCTACCAGGATCATCATTTCCCCAGGGCACGGCTGAAATCGATCGGCCAGTTGCACCACCCGGGCTTTGCGGCCGTCACCTATGGCTTTATCGGTCTGTATCACTTCATGGACATTCCGCATGTGTCTGGCAACAATAGATGGCGCCGCTGGTTGCCTGGCGTGCCTGCCGCCATCATGGGACTGGTGGTAATCTGCCTCGCGCAAAGCCGCGGTGTGTTCATTGCCCTGCTGGTCGTACTGTTGCTTGGTGGCATCATCAGCAGGCAAAAACGGTTCCTGCTATTGCTGGCGATCATCACGGTTTCCGTGCTGATATTGTCTTCCTGGTGGTCACATGAACTGCTGATCATGATCAGGCGAGGCGGTTGGGACTCATACCGACTGGAGATATGGCGAACCGCCATCGACCTCATCCGCCAGGCGCCGATCCTGGGCCATGGCATCCTGGAGAACTACACCTTCGACATTTCCTCCGGTGTAGCGCAACATCATGCCCATAATATCTTGCTTTCTACACTGCTGTATGGCGGCATGCTGTCTGGCGGCTTGCTATTGCTGCTGATCGTCCTGGTACTGAGACAGGGATGGCAATGCTGGATTGCGGAACACGATATCAAGCCTTTGCTGCTGACGGTTTTTGGCCTTACCTACATGATGACCGATGGCTACCGGCTGATCTCCAACCCCTTCCCGAACTGGGTCTATTTCTGGCTACCCGTCATCTGGGCAATCAGCCGGGAGCTTCGGGAACAGCCCCACGGCAACCGACACTGATCAGCACAACAGATAACACATGCGAAAACCGACGTCCTGTACACTGATTATCAGCATCTACAACCAGGCAGCGCAGCTGCGTCGGGTACTGGAAACCGTCGCCAGTCAGAGTGTCACTGACTTCGAGATCGTGATCGCCGATGACGGTTCTGCGGATAATGTCGAGGCAGTCATTGAAGAATTCAGGCGCGAGTATCCGGGTTTCAAACTGACTCACCTGTGGCACGAAGACAGCGGCTTTTACAAGACCATTATCTTGAACAAGGCATTCAGGCAGGCCGGCGGTGAGTACCTCATCGTCATTGACGGCGACATGCTGCTGCATCGTCAATTTATCGAAAACCACCTGCGCCACGCACAAAAAGACCGGGTATTATGCGGTTTTCGCGGCGTCAAACTGGGCAGAGAAATCACACGCGAGCTTCTCGGCGGCACGAGACGCTTCAGCCAGAACCCGCTGCGGCTGTTGTGGCAAACATTGCGCGGCGATATCGAGGAAGGCAGCCGCGGCATCGTCATACACAACCGATGGCTGCGCAGCCTGATTGCCAGGCGCTGCAAACGCCTGGCCGGCTGTAATTTCTCCATCTACCGCGAGAATCTTTTCAGGGTGAACGGCATGGATGAAAGCATTCGCGTGTACGGTTTTGAAGATTTTGAACTCGGTCACCGCCTGACCCTGACGGGTATCCGGATTGTCGATGTCAGCCGCTGCTGCAATACCTGCCACCTCCACCACGCGAAACGGGCATCGGGTGACATCGGAGATATCAAACAGCGCATCCTCGACAGCAAGGCCGTGCAATGCAAGTACGGACTGCAAACGCTTGAGGACGGCAGTAGCATCGAGGATTTCATGCCCGCAGGCAGCAAGCCGGACAACATCGCCGCCCCGTTGTCGACCTGATCCATGTCACGACTCGATCAATTCCGAAAATGGTGCTATCGCAAATCGCTGCCCAAATCGTTGCGGCACATGAACCGTCTGCATCCGGGCTTTTGCCTGGAGCAGTCGGGAGACGATGCTGACCCGCACTATGGCATTTACTGGAAAGGCAAGCCGGTGGGGCAAACGAATCCGCTCACAACACTGCGACAGCCGGCATCCAGCCGCTGTTTCATACTCGCGACCGGCCCTTCCCTGCCGCATACCGAGCTCAGCCAGCTTGCCGGCCATACCTGTTTTGGCGTGAATGGCGCCATTGCGGCCTGTAAAGACAGCGGACTGGTGTTTCAATATCACCTCGTATCCGACGGCTCGTTTGTCAGGGACCGCCTGCCGCTGGTCAGGGGAATGATCAAGTCGGGCGCCGAATGCCTGTTTTCGTTCGCGGCCCTTGGCATGCTCTGCGAACTCGAGCCTGCCCTGCTGGCCAGCCCGAACCTGTACCTGTTACCGGAGATGAATTATCGCTACAAGGTCCCGCGGCTCGATCCCGCGACCTTCAGACGCTGGGCCATGCGGCAGGCAGCCATCCGCCTGCACCCGGACCCACAGTACAACAGCGGCCGGGTAGGGTTTTGCAGGGATATCAATTGCGGGGTATTCACGGCACAGACCGTGGTATTCGAGGCACTGCAGGTCGCCTACTACCTGAAATTCAGGCAGGTTTTCATACTCGGTATGGATCTGAATGCAGCACCGGGGCAGGCACGTTTCTACGAACGGAGTGGCAGTGCCGTCAAATCGCGCATTGACCGCGACTATGCCCCCTATATCCTGCCCGCCTTTGAAATTGCCCGGGACATCGTCGCGTCGGAAGAATTCGAAATCTACAACCTCTCCCCCGACAGCCGCCTGCCCGGGAGCGTGATTCCGAAAATATCCCTGCAACAGGCCCTTGACCTGATTTAGGTCAAGGAGGCAAGACACTTTGCCTGCAAGCATTCTATAATCACGGCCAACTTCTCATGGTGATAAACAGCAAGGGCTTTTCTATGAACGAAACCCGGGAACCTGTTCGAATCTATGTCGGTGCGGCCGAGTCCGAGCAACTGGCATTCAGGGTGCTGGAGCATTCCATCAAGCGTCACACCGGCCTTGAAGTGGAAATGCGCACCATCGACAACAGCCTTGCGGCGGCACCGTCCGATGTCCGCTACCTGCCCTACACCAACTTCTCCTACGGCCGCTTCGCCATCCCGAAGCTGGCGGGCTACCAGGGACGCGCCATCTACATGGACTCGGACATGATCGTGTTCCGGGATATCGGGGAGTTGTGGAATACCCCGTTCAACGGTGCGAAAATCCTGGTGGAAGCAACCAACCCGGCAACGGACAAGGGAAAGATAACGGCCGTCATGCTGATGGATTGTGCTGCACTGACATGGGATCCCGACGAAATCGTCGCCGGACTGGGTGCCAGGTATGACTATAATGAACTCATGTCAATGGCGCCGCTGCTGTCCGCCGGGATGCTGCAGGATCGCCTGCCTGTGGGCTGGAATGCACTGGATTACATCGATGAAAACACACGCCTGTTACACTACACCAAGGTGCGTACCCAGCCATGGGTCTATACGGACCACCCGCTGGGTTATTTATGGGTCGATGAAATCCGCATGATGCTGGACTCCGGGGTACTGGAGCCAGGCTACATACAGCAACAGGTCAGGCAAAAATTTATCCGGCCTTCGTTGCTGCTTGAACTGGGTATCACCGAGCTGGACAAGGGCACGCTGTCGCCGCAGGAAATGGCCCGTTACGACATGTCCCGGGGTTTCATCATCCAGCAGCAATTGTACGAGCGCAAGCTCGCGCGCAGACTCGCAAAGCTGGAACACCAGCGGCAAACGGACCCCGTGGGGTTTGCGCGGGAACGCAGGAAACGCCGCTGGCGCAAGCTTATCCGGCATCCGCTGCGCTTTCTCACCGACCCGATGATGCGGGTTTAGCCACTGAAAATCGCGGCGGGGTCGCCGCTACTGCAGGTGTATCTATCGGGGTAGGAGCGGCGTCCCCGCCGCGATTACCAGCGGTTCATGCACCTCCATCAGCGGACCACGGCAACCTTCAACCCGGCTTGGTCACCAGCACATCTTCCATGACCAGATACTCCAGGTCAGAACCGAAGAACATGTTCAGTGCATCGTACGGCGAACACACCATCGGCTCGCCACGGCGATTCAGCGAGGTGTTCAGCACCACGGCGTTGCCGGTACGTTTCTCCAGTTCTTCAATCAGGGTGTAATAACGCGGATTGGTATCCCGCTTGACGATCTGCGCGCGCGCCGTACCGTCCTCATGCACCACCTCGGGTATCCGTGGCTTCCAGGACTCCGCCACATCGAAGGTAAAGGTCATGAACGGCGAGGGATGCCCGGTCTGCAGGATTTCCGCGGCCACGGTATCGAGCATGCTTGGACAGAACGGTCGCCAGCGCTCGCGGTACTTGATCTGCTCATTAATGCGATCGGCGATAGCCGCCGTGCTCGGGTCGCCGAGGATGCTGCGATTACCCAGCGCCCGCGGTCCGAATTCCATGCGGCCCTGGAACCAGGCAACCGGGTTGCCCGCGGCCAGCAGTTCGGCGGCACGCGCCGGTGCATCCTCCAGCACCTCGAACACCGGCCTCTGCGCATGCACCTCGCAGGCAGCCAGGCACTGCGCCGTAGTATAGGACGGCCCGAGATAGGCATGTTCCATCTTGTGCAGTGTCTCGCCCAGTTCATTGGCAATATAGGAGGCCGCGCCAATCGCGGTGCCGGCATCACTGGCCGCGGGCTGCACAAACAGTTCCTGCACAGCGGGCATGGCGATAATGCGCTGGTTCAGTTTCACGTTCAGCGCCACGCCACCGGCAAAACACAGCTTGCCGGTCTCTTTCAGCAGGTCGCCGAGGTAATAATCAATCAGTCCGAGCGATACCTCCTCCAGCAGGCGCTGGATACTGGCGGCGTAATCCACGTAGGGGTCATCGATGGCATCGCCATGGCGCATCGGTCCCAGCCAGTCGACCAGTGCCGGGCTGAAATAGTAACCCTTGCCGTGCTCCTTGTAACGGCGCAGCCCGATGACGTTGGCCAGCCGCGTGTTGATGCTGAATCCGCGCCGGTCATACTTGATGAGTCGTGACAGGTCGTGCTTGTCCGGGTCACCATAGGGGGCCATGCCCATGACCTTGAACTCCCCGTCGAGCATTTCGAAACCGAGGTAGTCGGTAAGTGCACCGTACAAGCCGCCGAGCGAGTCCGGGTCATAGAATTCCTTCAGCTTGTGAATGCGACCGTTCTCGCCGTATCCAAAAAATGTCGTGGCATACTCACCCTTGCCATCGATGCCGAGGATGGCGGTCTTCTCACGGAAACCGCTGAGGTGATAGGCACTACTGGCATGGGCGAGGTGATGCTCCACCGCCCGAAAACGGATGTTATCGGTGTTGACACCCAACTCGCCAAGCATCGCCATGACGCCACGCACGTTGCGTCGGTAACGACGATTACCATTGAAAATGGCCTGCAGGGCGCGATCCGGTGCATACCAGTAACGGCGTGCGTAGTGCCAGCGCGCCGGGGACCACAAACTGATCGGACTGTAGGGAAAGGCCACGATATCGATGTCGTCCGGCTGCAGCCCGGCAAACTCCAGGCAAAAGCGGCTGGAGTGCAACGGGAATTTGCCCTTGGCATGCTTGTCACGCAGGAAGCGTTCTTCCTCGGCGGCCGCAACCAGTTCACCATCCACAAACAGGGCGGCCGATGCATCATGGCCTACAGCGCCCGAAAGCCCGAGAATGTTCATGTCAGTTTCACCAGAGGGTTGCGCTGCAGGGATTCCTCGAATTGTGCGGCAATCTCCGGACACTGTTGCCAGTTGCGCATGAAGCGTTGCAGGTCGCGCCGCTGGCGCCTGCGAAAGACGGTGTCGGAACGGTGTTCGCGCATGGCATCGAGGTCGATGGTCGCAATGCCCTGCGCGGACTGTATAAAATTGGTGCCTTTCATGTCTCCATGGCTGATGCGGCAAGCGGCCAGTTGTGCCAGTAGCGAGCTCATGCCACTGACTACCCGGTTGCAGGTGTCGCGATCAGGGCGGGGTTGCCGGCAAAGCCGGGTAATGTCATCGCCACTGACATAGTCCGTGATCAGCCAGGCCTTGCCGCGCAACGGGCCGAAACGCTGCTCGCACAGGGCCACCGGCCGGGCGCCAAGGATACCGTACATCCCCAGCCGATGAGCATTTTTCCAGGCAGTGGCCGCTCGTGTGCGGCGCAATGCGCGACTGATTCGATGCGCAAAGCTCTTGATGTTATAGCGCTTCACGACCAGTTGCCGCCCGCCAACCGTGATCATCCAGAGTGTGCAGGTGTTGCCCTGCTTCAGGTAACGGGCATCCGCCTGCTGCAGGCTGGCATCCGGGTCTGCCAGCAGCGCAAGCAGCGCGGGGCTCGCCAGTGCACGATCACACACCTGGTAACTGCGCCAGCTTTGCCGGCAACGGAAGGCACTGCACTCGCGAAAGGTCTTTTTCAGAAAATGTCGCAGCCGTCTGCGCCTGAAATGCTGCACGCGCTGCAACAGCGCGTCACGGGGTAACCGCCCGGCCGGCCAGCCCCGCTGGCTGATATAGCCCGGCAGCACAGCATCGATCAGCGCATCGAAACGCGGATAGAGCTGGGCAAAGAAGCGCGCCAGGTTATCGCGCGAGCGCCGCAGCGATAATTCGCCATCATCCGGGGAGTGGATGCCACCGCCATCCAGCGTATAGAGCCGTTCATCCGAAAGCAGGAAATTGTTCAGGTGGATGTCGCCCTGTTCAAGGCCGGCCTGGTGATGCGCTGCAATCGTCGACAAGGCCAGTCCAAGCAGCTGGATGCGCACCGCTTCATCGCTGGCCTGCTCCCACGCCTGCAGCAGCGTTTGTGCCGGTTCAATGGCCGCCAGCACGATGACATGCAATGCACCCAGGTCTGCCGTGCCCGCGTGCAGCACCACCGGGGCGGCAATGGCGTGTTCATGCAGGGCCTGCAATCCCCGGCGTTCTGCCTGCCAGTACTTGTCAGAACCCAGATACACCTTGGTGTAAACACAGCGCCCCTGCCAGATACCGCGGCAGACCAGGCGCTTGCCGGGAAGGGTGCGCACCACTTCATGACAATCAACACGCGCCGCTGCTGCCGCCTGACCATCCAGCGCAAGTACAAAAGGCCCTGGCTGGCGATCCAGTTGCAGCAATGCGGCGGCAGTAACGGGGGTGTCAGGGAGTCGCGGGGAGCTCATGGTAGAAGGAATGATACAGGCTGAAGGCACGCAGGCGACAACGACTCCAGAATTTGCCGTCCTCGCGCAAGGTCGCGCGCAGCGTGGTATCCCGGTACACCTTCATGAAGCGGAACAGGTCACGCCGTGTCAGCCCAATCCGCATTGCGGAGAAATACAGCGCCCCGATATCCTTGACCACCCAGCGCAACGGCGTGTGCTTGCGCAGTTGTACACGGTGCAGGTCGATCAGTGACAGCCGCAGCGTCTCCGGCGACTGCTTGTAGACATCCGCGGAAACGTCCAGCAGAAAATGACAAATATAAAAATCCCTGTGATTGATGCCGTTCGCATGCAGGCATCGGGCGATTGTTGCCACCCGCTTGATCAGTGCACGCTTCAGGCGCAAAGACGACCCTGATGCGGGCGGGTGCGCCTCCCAGTCGGCACAAAAATCCTCCAGACTCACGGTCTCCTCAAGTGCCTCGGTAATGACAAAGGACTCCCTGCGTGCCGGGTTGAGGCCGCGCTCACCGTAAGCCACCAGTGTCATGGTCTCCACGCCCAGGCGGGTGAGCGTCTGGATGGCGCGCCATTCATTACGTGCGCCCAGCACCGGCAGCCGCAGCGCCAGCAGGTTTTTGAAGATCTCCTTCCAGCCGGCACCGTAATGTGCCTTGAGGAAGTAGCGCTTGCCATTGAGGGTGAACCGGACGGTGCGGCGATTGGCAAGTTCGCGGTAGCGCTCGCCATCGAGACCCATGATGTGATCGAAGATATCAGCACCGGCTGGCAACTGTGCCGCGAACTCCGGGGTCAACTCGAGCCTCACCGCGGCGCCCTAGTCGTCCAGTAACAAGGGTATCAGGAAGGGCAGGCTACCGGGTTTTGGCGTCGAATACGGGTTGTTTGGATCACTGCCGCCAAGATATTCCTCCAGGTTACTAAAACCATCGCCGTCGGCATCCGTGTCAGCATCCTGCGCATTCAGCGGGTTAAAGCCATTCTTGATCTCGTAGTCGTCAGACATGCCATCGTCGTCATCGTCCTCATCACAGGCATCGCCCTCGCCATCCCCGTCAGCGTCCGCCTGGTCCGGATTCGGCACAGTCGGGCAGTTGTCCACGCTGTCGGGGATACCGTCATTGTCACTGCCGTAGATGGCCACGACACCGTTAATGTCATCCTGCGATGGTGACTCGATATTGCCTGCAACCGGATTCATGAGGGCCGGCTTGATGGTCTCGTGGTCAAGACCGATGACATGCCCCAGTTCATGAGCAGCAATCCGCACAAAGTCAAAGGCATAATCCTGCAGCGGGCCACTGTACACATCCCAGTCGTAGGTCTCGTTAAAGACAATGTCTGATTCAAGGATAATGTCCTCGGCACCCGCGTTATAGGTATTGAACGTGATGGCCAGTGTGGTCGAACCAAATGCCATATCACAGGCATCCGCACGGAAATCCACGCCGTTGCGGCCATCCCCGAAGAAGCCATTGCGACAAGGGTCCGCATAGCTATTCCGCAGTACTGAAAAGCTGAACACCGTATCCTTCTGCCATCGCGCCATGGCTGTTACGAAGGCATCATTCCAGGACCTCCCGCCGGGCGATGCATCGTTACCCTGTGCATCAACGAGCTGGACAAAGAAGTAGGCCTCGGGTGTTGGCCAGCGACTGTCCAGTAATTCATAGCCGCCTGAACGGCCTGCTGACAGCGCCAGGAAAAGTGCCACGGTGGAGCGTACCAGGGTCTGCCTCATGCCGGTTCCGCTAGCGCATCGCGCGCAACAGGCGCTTGAATTCCCGGCTATCAAGCGCTGCGGCCACCTCACCGGGATCACCTGTGACCAGGCCCCGTGCAACACCATGGCTCAGGCCGCCCGGACGCTTGCCGTTGCTGTGCTCAACTCCCCGCACCGGTCTGCCGGAGCGGGTGAATACGCGGTCGGTCCCGTCAGCACCCTCTTCAATTACCAGGTGGCCCTGCGACCAGCCATATAAGGGATGCACCTGTGTGCGTACAGGCGACTCCACAAAATAGATACCATGCTCGTTCAATACCGGCATCTGCATCGCCGATACGGAAAGCTTTCGACCTGCCAGCTCACCGCCGAGAAATCCCAGGGTCATCTTCCTGCCCTGCACATCACCCCTGATGACATCAAAAATTTCAAACGTCACCAGTGTCTGAATCGCATGGTTGGCGTTCTCACGGACCTGTATATCGACCACCTGGCCCTCGAACACCACGGTGGAATTTTGCAGCATCTCCTCCACGCTGACCCCGATCACACTGGTGGCCTGCGAAACCGAACTCAAAGCCAGCACGGCAGCCAGGGCGTTCCTGCATACCGCCTTCACTGTGCAGTAAAAATGGGCTGTCCGTGAGATCATCGAGGCAGGAACATTATCAGTTGTAAGGTAATTTGTTGTGCTTGATTAATTAGAACACAAAACCACATGACCATGATATCAATCGCCTCCACCCGGGAGAGCCGACCGCTGTTACGGGACCCTTGATTGACCTCTGCTGTCAATATCAACCCTGGCAGTCCACCTGGATCAAAAGCGGCAAACCTTTAGACAACCAATGGGAAATAGGCAATAATTCCTGCCTTATTGACTGCAAGTCCTTGCTCAAAGAGCTGTTGGCGCCATGAACATAAAAACAAAACTTACCAGGCCGATAGCCACCGCACTGGGCGTGGCTTTTCTCGGTCTTGTCATAACGGCAACTGCCGTGGCCGGCAATTACCGTGTGAAGATAAAAAGAATCGGCCCCGAATCGGCATCCGGCGATGTCATCATCAAGATAAGGCCCGGCACTAATGAAACGGACTTTACGGGT
>Ga0210074_1000047_pt1 | contig 52498 bp, 48 predicted proteins | sample China_Galinas_Co_FD_184860 | JGI IMG/M metagenome (GOLD analysis project Ga0210074, IMG submission 184860) | Wetland microbial communities from San Francisco Bay, California, USA, that impact long-term carbon sequestration -... | ecosystem: Environmental > Aquatic > Marine > Wetlands ... | reverse complement strand
TGAAGCAAATGAATCTCTTGGTAAAAAAGATTTTTTAATGCGAATTAAAAATTGCAGAAAAGAAGCAAAAGAAAGTGTTTATTTTCTTGGATTGATGAATGAAACAAATGAATTGGATAATAAACTAGAAGACGAAAGATTAATTCAAGAAGCTACTGAATTAAAGAAAATATTTCCATCAATTATAGAAAAATCAAAATAATATCAGCTTTGAAAATTGAAGTTTTGATATTGTTATTTATTTGTGATTTGGAGTTTGTTATTTGAGATTTGAAATTTGTTTATTGGAATTTGCCGAAGGGTTTTATGGAATTCACATTTGATTTAAACACAATCTGGTTTTTACTGATCGGCGCTTTACTCTCCGGTTATGCAATATTGGATGGTTTTGATCTTGGAATTGGTATGCTGCATTTGTTCGTTAAAGGAGATACCGAACGCAGAACGATGATCAATTCAATCGGACCTGTATGGGATGGGAATGAAGTCTGGCTTGTTACGGGTGGCGGGGCACTCTTCGCTGCTTTCCCGCACGTTTACGCAACTGTGTTTTCAGGGTTTTACAACGCAATCATTTTGCTTTTGTTTATGTTGATCTTCCGTGCTGTGGCAATTGAGTTCAGAAGCAAACGACCGATGAAGTGGTGGAGACAAATGTGGGATGTTGCTTTTAGTGTAGCAAGTTTTTTAATTGCATTTTTAATGGGAATTGCTCTTGGAAATATTATAACAGGAATTCCGATTGGACCTGATAAAGAATTTGCAGGAACATTTATTGGACTTCTGAATCCTTATGCTTTATTAGTCGGAGTTACAACTATTGCACTTTTTATGATGCACGGTGCAATATACGGAGTTATGAAAACGGAAGGAGAACTTCAAACAAAATTAAGAGGATGGGTAAACAATTCAATAATCTTTTTTGTGATCTGTTATGTAACTGCAACAATGGCTACGTTAATTTACTTCCCGCATATGGTTGATAATTTCCGGGCAGTTCCGGTGCTATTTGTTGTTGCTATATTAAATATGCTGGCAATAGCTAATATTCCAAGAGAAATTTCTAAAGGAAGAGAGCTCAGAGCTTTCTTTTCTTCTGCGGCAGCTATTGCTGCATTGCTGATGTTATTTGCAATCGGAATATTTCCAAACATTGTCTACTCAAATCCTAATCCTGAGTATAGTCTGACTCTTTACAACGCTGCAAGTTCAGAAAAGACCTTAACGGTTATGTTAATTATCGCATTGATTGGAATTCCATTTGTGTTTGCTTATACAATTACCATTTACTGGATATTCAGAGGTAAGGTTAAAATAGATGAGATGAGTTATTGACTTAATCTGATTTCAGTTTTTTGATTGCTTTATATAACTCGTACGATTTCTGAGAACCGATTAAAATTTTCTTTTTGTTTTTCATAGTCAGCTGAATTCCCTTATTGCCCGAAACGTTATATGCCATCCCACCAAAACCATATCGAATTCCCCAGCCGCCGTACTCATATATCGGTCTGTATTCTCTTTCTTGAAAACTTTCGATCTCGTCAAATGCAAAGAATTTAAACTTTCTGTGAAAGGGAAAAAACTTAATATAAATTCCATCTTCCTTTACCTCTGTAATTAATTTTGATGAAAGAAAAAGAAGTGGAAACCCGATTCCGAAAACCATCCAGATAATGATTATCAAAAGATCAGGCGCAGGATTATTCCCAAATTTATTGCCCAGGATGATCTGATAGAACAACCCAACCCATGGCAGGGCACTTGTTGCAAGGATGACTACTAAGACCCACCATTGTCTGAACCGCTGTTCTTCCTGAAAAAAAGAATGTGAGTATCTGTTTTTTTTCATTACGAGTGACTCTCTGAACTAATTTCTTTTTTTCCAAATGCAGGATCGATATTAACAAATTTTGTAATAATGAACGCAGGTATGGTTGAAATACAAACCCAGATGAAAAAATTCAGATAGCCAATCTCTTCCTGTATCCATCCGCTTATCATTCCGGGTAGCATCATTCCCAGTGCCATAAGTCCTGTGGCTATTGCGTAATGTGCCGTCTTGAAATCGCCTTCTGAGACGTAAATTAGATAGAGCAGAAATGCAGTGAAGCCGAATCCGTAACCAAACTGTTCAACAGCAACACAGATGTTAATTAAAATAAAATTTGATGTTTGAGTTGCAGCCAGGTAAACATAAACCAAATCGGGCAAGTTGATTGCTATGAGCATCCACCAAATCCAAAATTTTAAACCTCGTCGTGACGCTGCAATTCCACCAAGAATTCCTCCGAGAGAAAGTGCAATTACTCCGACAGTGCCATAAACAACTCCAACTTCACTGGTTGTAAGCGCAAGCCCACCTATTTCTTTGCTATCAAGCAGAAACGGTGAAGCCATCTTTACTAATTGAGCTTCCGCGAAACGAAAGAGAAGTATGAAAAAAATGATTATTATTATTTCTTTTCTTTTAAAGAATGAAATAAAAGTTCGACCAAACTCTCTAATAAACTGATTAAGTTGAACTTCTTCTCTTGGTGAATCACTCTTTGGATGAGGTAGAATAAATAAATGATAAACTAAAAAAACAACGAACAATCCTGCAAGAATTAAAAATGTAATCATCCATGCAAAAGGAATGTCACCTGAACTTTCTTCAATCTGCCCTGCAAGAATAACCAGCAATCCTTGTCCCGATAAAAATGCAACCCTATAAAATGTTGACCTGATTCCAACAAAATAAGCTTGCTGATGTTTCTTTAAGCCGAGCATATAAAATCCATCTGCTGCTATATCGTGAGTTGCAGAACTGAATGCAAGCAGCCAGAAGAATGCAAGAGTATATTGGAAAAATTTTTCTGTTGGGAGTGTAAATGCAATTCCGGCTAATCCAGCGCCAATAAAGAATTGCATAATAACTATCCAGAATCGTTTTGTTTTTAGAAGGTCAACAACCGGACTCCAAAATGGTTTTATAACCCATGGCAAGTAAAGCCAACTTGTGTAAAGTGCAATCTCTGTGTTTGAAATGTTAAGCCGTTTATACATGATGACAGAAACTGTCATCACAACAACATAGGGAAGACCTTCGGCAAGATAGAGAGATGGAACCCACGACCATGGATTTCTTTCTTCTCTTTTATTTTTCATCCGCTAATCTTTTTGCGAAAATGATGGCACCGCCAAGTGGGGGAAATGCAGCTTGAATTACATTTACATTTGGCAAAGTTGATTTGATTTTTCTTCTAAGCAGATCCGAATAGAAATTTTTATTGTCGATAAGGCTGCCGGAAAAGGCAACACGAAAATTGTCTATAAGGATCTTATTTATTAATGATCTTATGTGAAGAACAAGTTCATCTGCTTGCTCATCGAGAATATCTTCCGCGATGGCATCACCTTCTTGAGCAGCTTTGATTACAATTTTTGCTACTGAAGCAACATCAAGTTTTTCTTTATAAACTTTATTAATAATCGAACTTGAAAAACCGGAATTCATTTTTTCATTAAGCATTTCCGAGATAAGTGTTTCTTCACCCCTTCCATCCGATGCCTTTGAAACAGCGTTCAAAGCTTTTCTACCGATTGAGTAACCGCTTCCTTCATCACCGATCATTCTACCGAAACCACCAACACGATGAATTACTCCTTTTTCATCTTTACCAAAAAGTATTGAACCAGTTCCCGCAATTAAAATACATCCAGCTGAACTTGGGAAAGCACCCTCCAACGCGATATGCGCATCGCTTAAAACTTTAACTCCTTTGAAGTGAACTCCCTGTTGCTCTGCATAATCTTTAAATCCTTTTTCGAGAAGAAGTGCATCATCATCACGACCTGCGCCTGCAGCACCAATTACTATTTGTTTTACATCAGCAAAATCTCCTTCGAGTGCAAAGAGATTTTCCTCGATTAACGCAAAAATATTTTCAATGGCTTCTTCAACCCCAATTACCAGAAAGTTTGAAGGTTTGCCTGATAATTGGCGAATAATTTTTCCTGAAAGGTCCGCAATCGCACAGTCTGTCTTTGTTCCACCGCCGTCTATTCCGATTAAGTATTTCATAAATAATTTTATTTGCTTTCTGCTCAAAAATACCGAAAATTGAATTCTTAGGAAAAAATCGAGTATTACACATTTTGGACAAATATATTCAGGATGTTTTGCTTTTCTCATTTCAGTATATTCGCATACCAAATGAAAAAAGTTGAATAACAGTTAATGAAAAACCTCGAAGCACATTTTGCGCCCTTCAGAGAGAATATAGTAGGCTATCACAAAACTTTTACTTCACCCTACGGTGAGCAAAGAATTGTTTATGCCGACTGGATAGCAAGCGGAAGATTGTATAAACCCATTGAAGATAAGATTCAAAACACATTTGGTCCTTTAGTGGGGAACACTCATTCTGAGTCGAGCGAAACCGGCACTTCAATGACTCACGCTTATCACGAAGCACACGAATTGATCAAGAAGCATTGTAACGCATCAAAAGATGATGTAATAATCACCGCCGGTTCTGGTATGACAGGACTGATCTGCAAATTGCAAAGATTACTTGGATTAAAAATTCCGGAACAGTTGAAAGATTATTTACAGCTTCCTGAAGAACTTCGTCCCGTTGTTTTTGTTACTCACATGGAACATCATTCAAACCAAACTACTTGGTTGGAAACAATTGCTGATGTCATAGTAGTCGCAGCAACTGAGGAAGGTTTACCGGACATTAACGATTTGCAAAAGAAAATGACGAAATATAAAAATCGTCAATTAAAAATTGGTGCTTTTACTGCCTGCTCGAACGTAACAGGAATTGAAACTCCGTATCACAAACTTGCAAAAACTGTTCACCAAAACGGCGGCTATTGTTTTATTGATTTTGCCTGTTCAGCTCCTTATGTAAAAATTGATATGCATCCCTCCGATCCACTGGAAAAACTTGACGCAATTTATTTTTCACCACATAAATTTCTTGGTGGCCCAGGTTCATCCGGAGTTTTAATTTTTGATTCACAGCTTTATAAAAATAAAGTCCCTGATCAACCCGGCGGCGGAACGGTTGACTGGACAAATCCGTGGGGTCAGCATAAATTTGTCTCAAGTATCGAAGCTCGAGAAGACGGCGGCACTCCAGCTTTCCTTCAGGCAATTAAAGCTGCTCTGTGCATCAAGCTGAAAGAAGAAATGACTGTTGAAAAAATGAGAGAGAGGGAAGAGGAGTTAGTAAACATAGCATTCGATGAACTACTTAAAATTCCCGGGCTGCATATTCTTGCTCATCATATCAGACAAAGGCTTGGTGCAATTTCTTTTTATGTTGAGGATATTCATTACAACCTGATTGTAAGATTATTAAACGACCGTTATGGAATTCAAACCAGGGGCGGTTGCTCGTGTGCAGGAACATACGGACATTATCTTCTACATATCGATCCACAAAGATCAAAGCAAATAACAGATAAAATTGATCATGGTGATTTCTCTGACAGACCCGGATGGGTCAGAATGTCAATCCATCCAACAATGACTAATGATGAGCTTTATTTGATCACAAATGCAATAAAAGAAATTGTGGAAAATGTTGAGGAATGGCAAAAAGATTACACTTACGATATTCATAAAAATGAGTTCTACAATAATTCTACGATTGGAAGTGAAAAGGACAGAGTAAAAAGCTGGTTTGATCTTTCACAAAAAGAATCTGTTGAAATAGATTAAAATACGCTCTGTATTCCCCTGTTGCATTTCAACATTTAAAAATTAAATTATAAGTTATAAATATAGTTTCTCAAATAAATTTTCCTTCTTAAGTTAAACTTTTGAACGGAGGCTCATTAAAATGGCAATTGGCGCATACGAGAAAAGTAAACGTTACATCGAATCACACACCCAGAAATCAGAACAAAAACATCTAAAAAAAGAAATTTATCCTTGCATTACCATTTCACGACAAACAGGTGCCGGATCAAAACCTGTTTGCGAAAAACTAATTAAGATAATGGATGACTACTCAGAATTTGAAGCAGTGAAGTGGGCATTTTTTGATCGGAGTTTGATTGAAAAGGTTCTTGAAGATCACAATCTCCCAAAACAAATCACAAGCTATATGCACGAAGGAAAGTATAAGCACATCACAGCTGCTGTTCACGAATTGCTCGGATTAAAACCCGCTGAATGGACAATCATTCATAAAACGACGGATACAATCCTTCAGCTTGCAAGGATGGGAAATGTGGTTATTGTCGGCAGAGGCGCAAACATCATTACTTCAAAACTAAAAAATACTTTTCACGTCCGTTTGATTGCTTCACTGGAAAAAAGAGTTGAGCACATTAAATCAATTATGAATTTATCTGAGAAAGAAGCTTTAGCACATATTAAAAAGGAAGATGAAAACAGGAAGAAATATCTCAAATCATATTTCCAAGTAGATGTTGATGACCCACTTCTATATCATATGACGGTTAATACAGATTTGCTAACTCACGAAGGTGCAGCTTATTTAATTGCTGAGGCGGTAGTACTGAAATTTTCTCATTTGTTTCCCCAGTTTGTGCATTAAGTATTTCAAAGATTACATCTTTATGAAAGATGTCATCTTTAACGATCAATTAAAATCTTTAATTATTTTTTTGATTTCTTCTTCTGTAATTCCAATTCCGTACTTCATCGGTTTTGCAGGTTCAGATTTTTCTTCAGTAACTGATTCTTCTTTTGAGTACGTATATTCATCTTTCAATGGTTTGTTGCCGGCTCGCTCGCGAAGTCGTTCTTCAATTTCTTTTATGAACCAGTCTTTTCCACCTTTGTACTTTTGAGTCTCAAATTTGTCAATACTTTTCCCTTTGTTAATAGGGTTAGTTTCGAATGCCAGACTCTTTATATTCAGTAAATGTTTCGCGGTCACGTTATCTGAAATAATTGAACCGCCCCAGGTACCGGGTCCAAGTGTCATCGAAGGATCAAGTGCTGTTGTGTAACCAACTGCGCCAACTGACGCAACAGTATTAACGAGAATTCTAAATGCAGGTTTCTCAAGAGCAAATTTCATTATTATCGGTTCATCATTTGAGTGGATGACCATCGTATGACCAATTCCACCAAAATTTAAAAGGTCAATACAGCGATGACAGCCTTCGAGCCAGCCATCAGCAACATAGAATGATAATATCGGAGAAAGTTTTTCGATGGAAAGAGGTTCTGATTTTCCAACATCGTAACAAGTTGCAACCAACACTTTTGTATTTGCAGGCACTTCAAACCCGGCATACTTTGCGATGAAAGTTGCGGGCTTGCCCACTATTTCGGGATTAATTCTAAGATTTGTTTGTAGTGTTTTTGTAAGTTTTTCTTTTTCTTCTGCATTTACAAAGTAACAGCCTTGCACTTTAGCTTCTTCAATAACTTTTTCTTTTAAGGGAAGATCGACAATCATTGATTGCTCGGAAGAACAAAGTGTTCCGTTATCAAATGTAGTTCCGTAGATAATATCTGCGACTGCTTTTTGATAATTTGCAGTACGTTCGATGAAAGCAGGTACATTTCCGGGTCCTACTCCATAAGCTGGTTTTCCAGAACTATAGGCTGATTTTACCATTGGTGTGCTTCCGGTTGCCAGAATTATCGCAATATTTTTATCGTGCATCAATGCATCGGTTCCTTCAATTGTCGGTTCACTCATACATTGAATCAATCCTTTTGGTGCACCAGCGTTTTCTGCAGCATCTGATAAAATCTTTAATGCCTCAGCAGTACATTTAGCAGTTTTCGGATGAGGACTTGCAACAATTGCATTTCTGCTTTTCAAAGAAATTAATGCTTTAAACATTGCAGTTGAAGTCGGATTAGTTGAAGGGATTAACGCACAAACAACTCCCATAGGTTCCGCAATCTTTAAAACTTTTCCGTTTGCCTCTTCAGCAACGATGCCGACCGTCTTTAAATTCTTAATTGATTCAAAAACATTTTTTGTGCTGAACTGATTTTTAGTAACCTTATCTATATAAACACCAAAACCACTTTCATCACAGGCCATTTTCGCTAGTTTTTCTGATGCTTGATACCCAGCTTCAGCCATTGCTTTAACGATTTTATCAACCTGCTGTTGTGAGAAATGTTTGTATTCAAGCTGAGCTTCTTTTGCTTTAGTTGCTAAGCTGCGAGCTTCCTGAATTGAGAGTAAGTCTTTATCTAGAATCATTTTTAATCCTTGTGATTGGTCAGGTCAAATATATTCAACCTCGAAGAGAGTTTCAATTTTGAAGAAGGAAATTATAATGTGTTACGAAGCTTAGCAAGTCCCGTTTTACTAACAGGTAATTGTTTTTCGTTTTTCAGAATAATCTGGTAAGATTCTTTCCCGGTTTGTTCGAGATGCTGAATGAAATCAACATTAATTATATATGAACGATGAATCCTGATAAAATTATTTTCGTTTAAATGATTTTCAAAAAATTTCATCGTTTTTTGTTTGAGGAATCTTCCCTGGTCGCAGTTTATCATAACATAATCATCTTGCGCTTCTAGCCATTTAATTGTTTCGACAGGAATGATCGAAATCTTTGAGCCTTCCTTTATCACAACTCTTTCAAGGTACTCAATTTTTTCATCTTTGTAATCTATGATGTTTTTGATTACCGCGTCATGTTCAAATTTATCTTGCAAAAAGTTAAAAGACTTTTTCAGCGCATCATTAAATCGTTCTTCTGAAAAAGGCTTGAGCAAATAATCGGCAGCATTAACTTCAAACGCTTTGATGGCGTAATTATCGAACGCTGTAGTGAAAATAATGACAGGTGGCTCTTCAAGTAGTTCAAGCATTTCAAAGCCGCTTATCTTCGGCATTTGTATGTCGAGAAAAATGAGATCTGGTTTTAGTTCATTTATTTTTTTTATTGCATCAAAACCATTAGAACATTCAGCAACTATTTCAACTTCATTGTGATTCTTAAGATAACTTTTGGTTATTTCTCTGGCTAACTTTTCGTCATCAATAATAATACTTGTTATTTTACTTCTTAGCATTGGTAATTAATTCGTTTTGTTTTATTTGATCTTCACAGGGAATAAATAACGTTACATCAAAAATACCCTTTTCTTTTTTTACTTCCATAAGATCATTTCGATGATAAATTAAATTCAGCCTGTCATTAATATTCTTCAATCCAACTCCGGCCCCTTTCCTTGATTTGGATGATTCATCAAAATTATTCACAAGTTCAATCTTCAAATAACCATCGTCATTAATACATTTCAAAGTTAAATGAACTGTATCGAAAGTTTCATATACTGCATGCTTAATAACATTTTCAAAAAGAGGCTGTAGAATCATATTCGGAATTTCTACATTATAGCAATCTTTTTCAAGATTTTCGGCGTATTCAAACTTATCTTCAAAACGTATTTTTTCAATATCAAGATAAAGCCTGATATTTTTTAATTCCTCGCTGAGTTTATTTTTTTCTCTTTCATTTGTAGCCAGAATGTAGCGAAGAAAATCTGCAAGTTTTATTATCATTTCTTTTGCTTTTTTAGGATCGATTTCAGTCAAGGCACTTATCGAATTCAAGCTATTAAAAATGAAGTGTGGATTTATCTGAAATTTGAGAGACCTAAGTTCGGCCTGTGCTACAAGATTTTTCAATTCCGATTCTTTCAGCGATCGATCCTGTAACTCTGTATAGTATGAAACAAGATAATAAAAAGAAACTATAATGGTGTAAAGTAACCAACCGACAAGAAATCTCCATAGAATGGTTTTGTAGTAATAATTTTCATAAGTTTCACCAAATCCAAGAAGGGGAACCATCATCAAATAAATAAATAGAATCCACAATCCCGATGAAATTACAGCACTAATTCCGTGGCTAAAGAAAACTTTTGATAAATGATATTGCTCAATAGAAATATATTTTGCAGGATAGTACCAGACAATTGTGAATCCGCAAAGCAGAACAGCAGAAACAATACTTTCAACCACAGCAGAATTGATATCAAGTTCCAACCCAAAGAACAAAATCAAAAAACTTATAACCGCAAATGTTAGTGAATAGAGCAGCAGTATAATTATGCTTCTGGGATTTCTTAGAATTGGATTGTCTTGCATCTGTTTGCAAACTTAGAGATAAGTTTTTACTTCACCACCGCCAAACATAGCCAATCCTTTTATATGTAGTGTCCTTGCCTGATCAATAACTACGCTTGGATTTCTGATTGCTTTATTTGAAAATCCACCAAGTATGGATGTCACATTAATCACAACATTCCATTCTTTGGGAAGAATAATTGTTGTCCCTCCAAAAACACAAAGTATATCTAACACATTATCACCTTCGGCAAGCTGACAGTTAATAAGGTTTATTTCAGAGCCACCGAATATTGCAGTTACACTTCCGCCTTGAAAGTTGCCTGATGATATTATTTTAGTACCTCCACCAAAGATTGATACATCATCTATTTTATCTTTATTAACCTTGGAAAAATCGGAACCAAGCTCTGAAGCAGAATCCTGTCTTTTCTTTTTTAGAATAATATAAGTGCCTAGAATAATTAAGAATAGTGGGATAACAATTCCGCCATCGTAATCAATTTGAGGAAAAACTCTGGGGATTAAAAACAGCGCACCGATACCTGAAAGCACACCGCCAAGAAATTTCTTTTCTGTATTTACTAGTACGAACAAGCCTATAACTAGCATAATAAACGGCCATGAAAAGATGACATGTGTAAACCGAAAGTCCAAAACATTCATTGTGTTTAGTAAAAATAATCCACCAAGGAATATTAGTATTCCGCCCAGTAAAACCCTTTTATCGAGTGTATTTTTATTTTCGGACATTTTGTGCTCCTTTAATTAAATCTCACACAGAACCTATATAAAATAGTGATGGCAATAAAGAAAAATTCGGTGAACAATAGAAAAAGTTCGGTGAATGGGGATGAATGATTGCCTGACTGTATGAATCTTAATTGTCCACACATCAATACAATCATACCTTTACACAAGAGTTAAATTTAGAGTTCTAGGCTTCTTCGGCTACAAGATGAGCTTCTTTAACTTTTTCAAATGCTTGTTCCAGATCTGTGATGAGGTCATCGACGTTTTCAATACCAACTGAAAGTCTTACTAAGCCGTCTGATATTCCTCCGGCTTCTCTAGCTTCTTTTCCCATGGAGAAATGAGTCATACTTGCCGGATGCTGAATTAATGTTTCTACTCCACCAAGACTGACAGCAAGCTGGCAAAGCTTAACTGAATTCATGAGAATTTTGCCAGCATCTATTCCACCTTCAACTTCAAACGTGATCATTCCCCCATGTCCTTTGTGTTGCTTCAATCCAATTTCATAATGAGGATGACTTTTTAATCCGGGATAACGAATACTTTTTACGAGCGGATGTTTTTCAAGCCACTCAGCAATTTTTTGCGAGCTTTGGCAATGTCTTTCCATGCGAAGTCCAAGTGTCTTCAACCCGCGATGGACAAGAAAAGCATTAAATGGATCTATAACTCCTCCAAGTTGGTTGAGCGTTTTTCTGAAGTGCATATAAGTTTCTTCATCTTTAACTACGATTACCCCTCCAACAACATCAGCATGTCCATTCAGGAATTTTGTTAAGCTGTGCATCACAACATCAGCACCAAGGGCAATAGGGTTTTGAAGTGCGGGGCTCATGAATGTGTTATCAACAACTACTTTCGCTCCGTGCTTGTGAGCAACTCTTGAAATCTCTTCAATATCTGAAATACAAAGTGTTGGATTGCCGGGAGTTTCAACATAAACAACTTTGGTATTTGGTTTAATTGCACTCTCAACATTTTCCGATACCGCGGTATCAACAAAAGTAGTTTCAACCCCAAATTTTTTCATTACCGTATTTAGTAGAGTTGTTGTTGGACCGTAAACAGCAGCAGAACATACAACGTGATCTCCAGCTGAAAGCAGAGCTCCAAAAATTGTGTGCACTGCAGCCATACCACTTCCGCAGCCAAGTGCTTTGTGTCCACCTTCGAGTTCTGCTATAGCGTTTTCCATTGCTTCAATTGTCGGGTTGAGCATTCTGGTATAAATGTATCCTTTTTCTTCTCCTGCAAACAATGATGCACCGTGTTGAGCAGATTTAAATTTGAAAGTTGATGTCTGATAAATTGGTGGAACAACTGAACCAAATTCGTAGTCGTCTATTCCGGAGTGAACACATTTGGTGTTAAAATCTAATTTGGAATGATCTTTCATTTTATTTCCCTATTTCCCATAGTGTTGAAAAATTTTTATTTTTTTAATTTGATACTACAAAGTTAACGATTTTCATTGAAGAATTTCAGATATGCAATAGATCGCAAACTCAATTTCATTACAAAATCTTTATATTTCCTTCCAAAATTTTAATTATCATTCAACAAAGTTAATCCTTGAGTAAAGAAAAAGTTTTAGTCACCTCAGCTCTGCCTTATGCGAACGGACCAATTCATCTTGGTCATTTAAGTGGCGCTTACCTTCCAGCAGATATTTATGTTCGATATAAACGATTGAATGGGGATGATGTTCTTTATATCTGTGGATCAGATGAGCATGGAGTTCCGATTACTATTACTGCCGATAAGGAGAAAGTTTCACCGCAAGTTATTATTGACCGATTTCACAAAGCAAATAAAAAAGCATTTGAAAAATTTGGGATGAGCTTCGATAATTTTTCAAGAACGAGTCTTCCGATTCATCACGAAACTGCAAAAGAATTTTTCCTCGAGTTTTTTAATCGTGGACTTTTTAATGAGAAAAAAACAAATCAGTTTTATGATGAGAAAGCGAAAATGTTTTTGCCTGACAGATATGTTGAGGGAACATGTCCAAGTTGTGGGAATGAGCAAGCTAGAAGCGATGAGTGTGAGAATTGTGGCTCGTTATACGATCCTTCTGAATTAATAAATCCGAAGAGCAAGGTAAGTGGTGAGACACCTGTCCTAAAAGAGACGACCCACTATTATTTCCCACTAGGAAAATATCAGCCGGAATTGGAAAAATATGTGAATGAAATGAATGAGAAATACGGCTGGAAAGAAAATGTCCTTCAATATTGCCGTGGCTGGTTCAAAGAAGGGTTGAAGGATCGTGCAATTACCCGCGATCTTGATTGGGGTGTAAAAGTTCCTGTTGAATCTGCAGCCGGAAAAGTTATTTATGTTTGGTTCGAAGCAGTGCTGGGTTATATCTCTTCAACAAAAGAATATTCACAAATAAAAAATCAACCTGATCTATGGAAAAAATATTGGCAGGATGTTAACACGAAATACATTGCATTCATCGGGAAAGATAATATTGTTTTTCATACAATAATTTTTCCGGCAATTCTGATGGCGTGGAATAAAGGTGAAAAGGAAAAATACTGTCTTCCTCAAAATGTCCCAGCAAACGAATTCCTGAATTTTGAAGGAAAGAAATTTTCCAAAAGTCGCGGATGGGGAATTGACGTAGACGAGTTCCTCAAAATATTTCCTGCTGATCCATTGCGTTATACACTTGCAGCTAATCTTCCTGAAAACCGGGACACTGATTTTTACTGGAAGGAATTCCAGCTTAGAAATAACAGCGAGCTTGCAGATATTCTCGGTAATTTCATCAATCGTACATTTACTTTTGTACATAAGCATTTTGATGGCAAAGTTCCAGCCCGCGGGGAGCTTGAAAAGATTGATGAGGATATGCTGAAAGAAATTTCCGAATACCCAACAAGAATAGCAGATCTTTTTGAAAAATATAAAATTAAAGACGGCGTAAATGAAATTATGAACCTTGCCCGGGATGGCAACAAATATTTTAATGACTCTCAGCCATGGGTTACAATTAAATCAGATAAGCAGAAATGCGCCACAACGCTGAATATTTGCCTGCAGGCTATTTATATATTGGCAGAACTTTTTTATCCGGTAATTCCATTTTCCTCAGAAAAATTATTTGAAATATTGAACTCAAAACCAGTTGAATGGAGAGAGATTGGTAAATCCTTTTTGGAAGATGGACATCAAATTAACAGCGCAGAAATTTTATTTCCCAAAATAGAGGATGACTTGATAGAAGAACAAGTATCAAAACTCGGCTCGAATGTAACACCAAATGAAAAGCAACAGGAGCAATTAATATCCTACGATGATTTTATGAAAACGAAACTGAAGGTTGCAGAAATTTTAAGTGCAGAAAAAATTGCTAAAAGCAAAAAATTGATGAAGCTAAATGTGATGCTGGATGATGGAGAGAGACAAGTTGTTGCTGGAATAGCTGAATACTATAATCCGGAAGATTTGATAGGTAAAAAAGTTATTGTTGTTGCAAACCTGCAACCTGCTAAGCTTATGGGTGAAGAATCTCAGGGAATGATTTTAGCTGTTGACAAAGAGCAGGGAGGTTTGCAAGTTATTCAAGTAGATAATTCAGTTAAAAATGGAACGCGTGTTAAATAGTATTTTTCAAAATTATAGGTATTTAAAATGAAGTTAATAGGAATTACAATAATCCTTTTTGCAGGAATTTTGTTTGCTCAATCTTCAGTTGAGAAGTTCACACCTGAACTTGAGGATGTTGTTAATAGTGCTAATCAGAATGAAGAATTACTTGTTTGGATTTTCTTTTCTGATAAAGGTGAAAACACACAAAATTATTTAGGTAAACCGAACACAGTTGTAAGTGAAAAATCACTTAAGAGGCGAGCAAAAGTATTAAATGAGAATGAACTTTTGACATTAAGAGACTTGCCTGTAAATCAGAATTATATTGATCTAGTTGAATCACTGGGCTTCGAAGTTAAACAGAAAACGAAATGGTTTAATGGTGTAAGTGGCTGGGCAACTAAATCTGAACTTGTACAATTTGCTAGTATGCCCTTTGTTAAAGGGCTTGATATAGTTTACAGATTCAAAAAAGATTATTCTGAAGAATATATTATTAAAGAAGATGAATCACCTAATCAAAATCTCTCCAAACCTGAGGGAACAAATAGCTATAACTATGGTCCATCATTTACACAGGTTAATCAAATTACAGTACCTCAGATGCACGATCTGGGTTATACGGGAGCTGGAGTCACAATCTGCATGATGGATGCTGGTTTTGATAGATGGAGCACTCACCAAGTTTTTAGCTCTTTGAACGTAATAGCAACCTGGGATTTTGTTAATGGCGATCCTGATGTAGAAAATGGTAGCGATTTAGGAAATGGATCACATGGAACATCAACTTTATCATTGATTGGTGGATTTTATGAAGGGCAACTTATCGGTCCAGCTTTTGGTGCCGCTTTCCTTCTTGCAAAAACTGAAAATACCGAGAGTGAAACTCCTATTGAAGAAGATAACTGGATAGCGGCAATGGAATGGGCAGATAGCATAGGAGTTGACGTAACTTCGACTTCTCTCACCTATCTTGATTTTGATCCTCCATATCCGAGTTATAGCTGGGAGGATATGGATGGTAAAACAGCTAAAATTACTAATGCTGCCGATTATGCAGTTAGTCTTGGAATTTTTGTAGCTAATTCAGCCGGCAACGCCGGATTTAACTCGGACCACAATACAATTGGCGCCCCTGCTGATGGGGATAGTGTGATGGCAATAGGTTCAGTTACGAGCAGTGGTACCAGATCAAGTTTCAGTAGCGTTGGTCCATCATCCGATGGTCGAATAAAACCTGACCTGATGGCTATGGGTTCAAATGATTATGTAGCTTGTAACAGCTCAAATACTTGTTACAGCAGTTTTGGAAGCGGAACTTCCTGGAGTTGTCCACTTGCTGCTGGAACAGCAGCGCTTCTTCTTCAGGTTGCTCCAAGTCTTACCCCTATTGAATTGGCTACAGTTATGAAAAATACAGCATCAAACAGTTCAAACCCGGATAATCTTTATGGCTGGGGAATTATAAATACCTATGCAGCTGCTCAATCTCTATTGACGGGAGTAAATGGTCTTAATGAGACACCAAAGGATTATTTTATATTGCAGAACTATCCGAACCCTTTTAACCCTTCGACAAAAATCCGTTTCGCTGTTCCTGAAAAATCTAAGGTAAAGCTTGCTCTATATGATGTCCTAGGAAGAGAAATATCTGTAATTCTCGATGAAGAAATCAACCCTGGGATTAAAGAAATCGAATTAGATGGTAGCAATCTCTCAAGCGGAATTTACCTGGTTAGGATGATAACCAATAGTTATCAGGAAACAATAAAAATTTCTCTACTTAAATAGATTTTTATACCTGACCTTACTGATAATTGAGTAAGGTCAGGCTCAATTTCCCTTGATTTTCAGGGTAGCTATACCTAAAATTCTTCTCTCGATTTTCAGAATTTTATAGGAGTAATCATAAAATGTATAGAGCCCGTTCACTACGAACATTTCTTTTATTAATATTATTTCAAATTTTCTTTTTTAACTGTGTTAACGCACAGGAAGTTGCTGAGTTCGGTAAGTACGAAATAACTCTTGATGAATTCGAACATGCTTATGCTAAAAATGTTGGCGGTTGGGATATAGCTGCTGAGCAGGATATTTCAGATTATAAAAAGTTTCTTGATCTATATGTTAACTTCAGAATGAAACTGCGCGACGCGCAGGTCAGAGGGTATGATAAAGACCCGGATTTGGAAAGTGAACTAAAAGAATATCAGGAACAGGTGGGAGTTTCTTACATACTGGAAAAATGGATAATAGAACCAGGTGTAAGAGAACTTTATGACCGACGTAAAGAAGAATTCAGAGTTAGCCATATTATGATTCGTCCGGATACTCTTACCGATGAAGAAGCTAAAGCGAAAGCACAATCCATCCTGGATAGTATTAAAAATGGAGCTTCATTTGAAGCGATGGCAATGAAATATTCTGATGATAAATTTTCTTCAGTAAGTGGTGGCGATATTTATTTTATAACAGCAGGTCTGCTTCCATATGAATTTGAAGATCCGATGTATACATTGAATACAGGAGAAGTTTATTCAGAAGTTGTAAAAACAAGATTTGGCTATCACCTTATAAAAGTTACTGTAAGACAACATCGTTATCCTAAAATAAAAGCAAGCCATATTCTGATTGATTTCCATGACAACGACGGGAAAATTGATACAATTGCAGCAAAACAGAAAGCTGATTCTGTATACGCTCAGCTTATGGCTGGGGCATCATTTGATGAGCTGGTTGCAAAATATTCTGACGACCCGAGTAGCAAAGAAAATGGTGGCGACCTCGGTTACTTTGAAAGAAGAATGATGGTTAAAGAATTTGATGAGGTTGCTTTTACTATGGAGGTGGGAGAAATATCCGAGCCAATCAAAACTAATTTCGGCTATCATATAATTATGCTTACTGATAAAATGGATACTCAGCCTTACGACCCTGAGCTTGAAGAGCTTAAAAAGATTTTTAATAAACAGAGATATCAACATGAATTGGATGTAGTAATTGATTCACTGAAACAGAAATATGACTTTAAAATTGATCAGGAATCACTTAATTATTTTGTTGAATCAAGTGACTCATTAAGATTCGGGATGGTTCATCCGATGTATGAAGAAATATCAGAAAAAGTTCTGTTTACATACGCAGGAAAAACTGTAGAAATTGGTGACTTTCTGGAGATGGCAAATGCTAATTCAAAAATTACTGCAAAGCCAATGGATAATATTGACGAAGTTACGAAGGCTATCGAAATATTAAGTGAAGATTTACTCCTTAAAGAAGCAGCGATGAATCTTGATAAAACCGATCCTGAATTTGCACAGCTTATGAACGATTACAGGGATGGCATTTACATTTTTAAATTACAGGAAGAAGAAGTATGGAGTAAAGTAAAGGTTGACAGTGCTGCTGTTTACAATTACTGGAATGAAAATAAAGACAAATATACTTGGTCGGAGAGAATAAGCTTTAGTGAGATTTATACTTCCAAAGATTCATTGATTAATATTTACTACGATATGCTTGAGGGTGGCGCTTCATTCGATTCATTGGCTGCAATGTATACTGAAAAAGGAGCAAAGAAAAAAGATAGCGGATTTTATGGTTTACAGCCCGTTGATTATAATGAGTTGTACATTGAAGCTAATAAGATTCCGAATGTCGGTCAATATACTGAACCGTATGCGTTCCAGGGTGGATTCGTCATCTTCAAACTTAATGAACGACAGCCGGCAAGAATAAAAACTTTCGAAGAAGCAAAAGCTGAAGTATCCGGCGAATACCAGGAAATGCTCAGCAAAAAACTTGAGAATGATTATATCCAGAGTCTTAAAGACAGGTATCACCCGGAAATTTATTATGATGAACTTCAATATGCATTTGAGCTTGATAAAGAAAATTGAGGTAATAACCTTACCTCTTTTCTTTCTTTTTGGCTGCAGCGAAGTCAAGAAGCCCGATTCATATATTGCAAAAGTTAATGATTCGTATCTAACTGAAACTAGTCTTTCTGAAATGATTGATTCACAATATGTTTCAGATAATAGCAGATCAGTCATAATTAAAAACTGGGTTAAACAGGAAATCCTTTATCAGCAAGCTGTAAAAGAGGGTGTAACTGAAACAGCAAAATTTATACTGACAATTGAAAACACAAAAAAGCAATTAGCTGCTGCTTTACTTTTGGAAAAATATGCTGCAACAGTTCAGTCGCAATTTACTATTGATGAACTGGAAAATTTCTTTGAAGAAAATTTATCCAGTTTTAAACTACCTTTTAATGCCTATTTTTTGAATCGGGCTAATTTTTCAGACAGAGATGCTGCTGTAAAGTTTCGGTCAGCATTGATAATGAACGGATGGAATGGAGCAGTTGAAGAAACGGAACATGCTATAAATGTTATAAATATTGAAGATTCGGTTTTAGTTTCAGAGCCCGACTTACAGCCGGTTAGACTGCAGCGAATTCTTGAAGGTCTTTACCCACTCGAAATTAGCATTGTCATTCCTGATGAAAGAGGCTATTATTCCGTTGTTCAGCTTATAAACAAATACAACGCTGGAACGATTCCGGATTTTTACGCGGTTAAAAATGAAGTTGAAAGAAGATACAAATCCGCGATGACTGAATTGGCAATAGAAAATTACATCAGCGATTTATATTCCCTAAATGAGATAGAAATAAATAAATGATGAACGTGTCTTTAAAAATTATTTTAGTATTGATTCTAATCGCAAACATTATTTTTGCGCAGTCTGATGTTATTGATAAAATTGTTGCCGTGGTTGACAATGAAATTATTTTGCAAAGCGAACTTGAATTTCAAACATCAATATTCGCTTCCCAGAGAGGAATGGATCAATCCTCCCCTGAGTTGAAAAAGCAAATCCTAAATTCGATGATAGATGAAAAGTTAGTATATGCTCAGGCTGAACTTGACTCAATTATAATTACTGATTCAGAAATTTCACAACGAATTGAATATCAGATTAACGTTTTACAGCAACAGTATGGTTCCATTTCTCAAATTGAAGAGATGTACGGAATGTCAATCGAAAAAATTAAAAGAGAGTTGCGTGAAGACGTTAGGAAAAATCTTATGGTCCAGCGATTACGTGAAAAGAATTTTGCACCGGTTGAAGCTTCGAGAAGAGAAGTCGAGGAATTTTTTAATACTTATAAAGACAGTTTGGGAATGATTCCTGAGAAGCTTCATATTTTTCATATTTTCAGAAATCCGAAAACGACAGATAGACTGAAACAGCAATACAAAGATTTTGCTAATGCTATCAGGGATTCAATTGTGAACCAGGGCGCAAGCTTTGAAGATATGGCTAAAAAATATTCTGAGGATCCCGGAAGTAAAGCATTTGGAGGAGATCTTGGTTTTGTAAAAAAGGGTGTGTTCTATCCTCAGTTTGAAGCCGCTGCCTTTGCACTTGAAGTTGGAGACATATCTAATGTTATTGAGACACCGGTTGGTTATCATATAATTGAATCGCTGGAACGGCGAGGCGAATCAATTCATACAAGACACATTCTCATCAAATTTAAAACAGATGATAAAGCTGATCTTGAGACGATCACATTTTTAACTGAAATTCGTGACAGTATAATTCAGGGTGTCAATTCATTTCAGTACTATGCAAGAAAATACAGTGAAGACAAAGAAACCTCACCATTCAATGGGGATCTCGGAACGTTCTACATAAATCAGCTGGATAAAAATCTACTCGACATCGTTTCAAAACTTGAGGAAGGGGAGATAAGCTTTCCCAAGAGAATTGATTATGGGCAGGGTGTTTATGGATATCATATAGTTTTTCTTCAGTCAAGAGTGCCACAGCATCCTCCAAGTCTGGATGAAGATTACGCCGAAATAAAACGTCTTGCTGACGAATACAAAAAGCAGAAGCAGTATGATGAGTGGGTAGCTTCGTTAAGAGACAAGATTTATTGGGAAGTAAGGCTTTAAGCGATAAGTCAGAAGTAAGTAATCAGAATTTTTAGAAAATAAGGAATTAAGTTTGAAAGAAAATCCCGCCGGCGCACAAGATATTGAGCTTGTAGAAAAGCTTTCCGAAAAAATTACAAAAGTAAAATCTGAAATCGCAAAAGTAGTTGTTGGTCAAGATGATATCATTGATCAGCTATTGATCTCGCTTTTCTCAAAGGGACATTGTTTACTTGTCGGCGTACCGGGGCTTGCAAAAACTCTACTTATTAAAACAGTATCGGAAGTATTAGATTTAAAGTTCAGCAGAGTACAGTTTACCCCTGATTTAATGCCAAGCGATATCACCGGAACAGAAATAATTGAAGAAGATGCTGTTAGTAAAAAAAGAAATTTCAAATTTATTTCGGGACCAATTTTTGCCAACATTATACTTGCGGATGAAATAAACAGAACACCACCTAAAACTCAGGCTGCTTTGCTTGAAGCAATGCAGGAAAATAAAGTAACCGCGGCCGGTACAACATATCAACTTCCTCAACCATTCTTTGTACTTGCAACACAAAATCCTATTGAGCAGGAAGGGACTTATCCTTTACCAGAGGCTCAGCTCGACAGGTTCATGTTCAATTTGTGGTTGGAGTATCCTTCTTACAAAGAGGAGATAAGAATTGTTGAAACAACCACGAGCGAGTATAAAGCTAAGCTGGAAAAAGTTTTAAATTCAAATGAAATAATTGAATTTCAAGATCTTGTAAGAAAAGTACCTGTTGCTGATAATGTAATTGAATATGCAGTTAAAGTTGCTAATATGACCCGACCAACCAACGGAAACTCCCCTCAGTTTATTAAAGACTGGATTACCTGGGGTGCAGGACCAAGGGCTTCTCAATATATGATTCTAGCTTCCAAAACACGTGCTGTTATTCAGGGAAGATTCACTCCAAATATTGATGACGTTAAATTTGCTATGATTCCTGTCCTTCGTCACAGAATCATTACTAACTTCAGTGCCGAAGCAGACGGAATAAAGTCTCTTGATGTGATCGAGAGATTGAGTAAAGAAGTTTAATTGACTTAGACCTGGGCAATCTTGTAATTCTTCTTTGCGAAGTAAATTTCTTTTGCAAAAGTTTTTATCACTGTTGCTACCGGTACTGCAAGCAGCATCCCCATTAACCCAAATAAAGTTCCACCACTAATTATTAGTAATATAATTGCGATGGGGTGCATATCAACACTCTTTCCAAATACATAAGGTTGCACGAGACCGTTATCAAAAGCATAAGTAGCCAAAACTACAAGGAGAATAAGGGGGGTTTGAGAAAAATCTCCAAATTGCATAAGTGAGACTATTATTGCGGGCACACCGCCTACTATTGGACCGAAGTATGGAATAAGATGTCCAAACCCTGCAATAACTCCAAGCGGTAAGGCATTCGGAACCCCGATAAAATAAAATCCGAAACCAATCATTAGTCCGACAAATGTTGCATCAAAAATCCACGCCCGTACAAACAATCCAAGCTGAAGAGTTACTTTCTTTAAGATATAATAAGACATCTCAAAATACTTATTGGGAATTGCCTGAAGAATGCCTTGTAAAATTCTTCTGCTATCTTTTAACAAAAAAAATGTAATAAAAGGAACAATCACAAGTATTGCTAAAACTGATACAACACTTGAGAGAACAGAAGTCATACTATTAAATATATTTGTTAACTGAGTTGTTGAGAAAAGTTCAATTCTGCTTGTGATATCTCCGGGTTTAAAAAAAGGAAGGAAAGGTAATATCGCACCTTCCAGAGCTTTCATTTCTTCAGCAAAAGAAAATCCTTCCAGTGAAGTAATTAATTGATCCAATTGAAAAACAAATTTTGGAATCAGAATAGACAAACTGAAGTAAATAATGAATCCAAAAATTCCAAATGTTATTAGTGTTGAAGAAATGCGATTGAATCCACGCGATTCAAGGAGACTCACAAATGGTGAAAATATGAAAGCGAGAAGAGTTGCCAGGGCAAGAATAATTATTATTTCAGTTAGCACGTATACCAGATAAAAGAAGAATATTGCTGCTGCAATGTAGAGCAAGAATTTAACAATTTTTTTATAGGCTGAATCGTTCATTATTCTTTTAATTAATTTACTGCTTCAATTCTTTTTATTCCCGGCACATTATTCATAAGTGCTCTTTCAATTCCCGCACGAAGAGTTAGAGGTGACATAGGGCAATCTTTGCAGTCGCCCGTAAGCTTAACTTTAACGATTTTTTCCTCTGTGATTTCAACCAGCTCAACATCTCCGTTATCTGCCTGCAGAAAAGGTCTGATTGATTCAAGTGCTTTTAGTACTTCTTCTTTCATCGATTAAAAAATTAGATGATGTAAATCTAATGAATTTTCTGAAATCTATTATGACTTGTCATTGCGAGTCCCTTCCATAAGCGAATGCCTTACTCGTGACGACAATGAATTCAATCATCATCCCCAAGTAATATTTCAACTTTGCCGGGTGCTTTGGAGTTTCTAATGTTTACTTGCTCAGTAAGTTTTCTCGAAATTTCCATAATAATTGAAGCATCATTAGAATCAGGAATATCAAATATAATCGGTGTTCCTTTGTCACCGCCTTCTCTTATTTGTGAATTTATTGGTATTCCACCAATGAACGGAACATTCAGTTCTTTTGCTACTCTTTCTCCGCCACCGGATCCAAATATATCATATCGTTTTTTTGTATCAGGTGCAATAAAGTAACTCATATTTTCAACCAGACCAAGAACAGGTACGTTAACACGTTCAAACATTTTTAATGCTTTTCTCGCATCAATCAAAGAAACTTCCTGCGGAGTTGTAACAATCACAGCCCCTGTTAACGGGATGGTTTGGACGAGCGTAAGTTGAATATCACCGGTACCTGGTGGCATATCGAATACAAGGTAATCGAGTTCGCCCCAATTTACATCAGTCATAAATTGTTTTATAGCACCGCTTGCCATCGGCCCACGCCAAATCAGTGGAGCGTTGTCATCAACAAGTAGGCCGATTGAAATCATTTTTATACCAAAACCTTCCAGAGGAATTAGCCTAACCTTTCCATCATCCTGAATTACATTTGGTTTTTCACTAATTCCAAGCATTAGCGGAATACTTGGACCGTAAATATCTGCATCTATTAATCCAACTTTGGCACCATCTTTTGCAAGAGCTACTGCAAGATTAACTGCCACTGTACTCTTCCCGACTCCTCCTTTACCGCTGGCAATAGCAATGGTATTTTTAACACCAGGTAAAATTGCGTCCTTCTTCGGATCTTTATGAGTTGTAACGGTCGGAATCCTTTCCTGAATGTTAAGGTGAATTTCTTTAATTTCCGGAAATTCTTTTTTAATTGAATCAGCAATTATGTTGTAATCGAACTCTCTGGATTTATTTAGCGGAGGAATTGATATATCAATGTTGAGAGCATCCTTTTCCTGCTCGAGTTTTTTAATTGAGTTAAGTGTTAATGAATTCTTATTAAAGTTCTTATCCTCAATTTTCTTAATGGCATTCAAAACTGAACTTTTAGTTATCTCGGTCATAATTGTTGCTGAATTTAATTAATGAATTGTTAAATGTTTTTCTTAAAATAAAAAATTATCCGGTGAAGGTAAGTCCATAATGAACATCTTTCAGGATTTTAGTAATTGCCCTGATTTTTTTTCAACGTGCTTCATCAACCACTCCTGGCTGTTTACTCTTTTTACCCCATTAAGAGGCGCGATCATATTATAAGTCATATCAGGGAGAAGCATTCGGGCTTTTCGGTTATCTTTAAGTGCGGATTTAATTAATGTTTTTAACACTTCATTCCTGATTTGTTCATTCTCTATCGGAAATAAAGTCTCAACTCTGCCGTCTAGATTTCTTTGCATTATATCTGCACTGCCCATATACATTTCTTCGTTGCCATCGTTATAAAAGTAAAATACACGACTATGTTCAAGAAACCTTCCAACTATACTTCTTACTTTTATGTTTTCACTTAGTCCTTCAACCCCAGGTACCAAACAGCAAATTCCTCTTACTATCAATTCAATTTTCACTCCTGCTCTGGAAGCTTCATAAAGAGCACTTATAGTCTGGGGATCAACAAGTGAATTCATTTTCCAGATTATATTACCTTCTTTACCGTTTTTTACATTTTCGATTTCTCTAAATATTTTCTCAAGCATTTTCTCGCGCATATTAACTGGTGACACAAAAAGTTTTCTGTACTCCTTCTGCTTCGAATATCCTGTAAGAAAGTTAAATACATCGGTAACGTCTGCACATATTTCATCGTCACAAGAAAATAATCCTAAATCAGTATAAAGCTTTGCAGTTGTCGCATTATAATTACCAGTTGCCAGGTGAACATATCTTTTTACTCCATCAAATTCTTTGCGAACAACTAACGTCATTTTAGCGTGTGTCTTTAATCCAACCAGACCATAAACAACATGTGCACCTGCTTTTTCAAGTTCACGAGCCCAGAATATATTATTTTCCTCATCAAATCTTGCTTTTAGTTCAACCAGTACTGCTACCTGCTTACCACGTTCAACGGCTTCAATTAATGCACGAACAATTGGTGAATCGGGACCGACTCTGTATAAAGTTTGTTTAATGGCCAGTACTTCCGGATCTCGTGCGGCTTGCTTAATAAATTCAATTACGGGGGTAAAAGAATGATAAGGATGATGCAGTAATACATCTCTCTGCTTTATAATTGTAAAAACATCCTCTTCAGTCTGAAATATTTTAGGAAGCACAGGATAAAATGGTTTTTCCTTTAATTGATGAAGCGGAAGTTTATACAAACTCATCACATCGCTTAATCCAATTGGTCCATCAAAAATATGAACGTCATCACGTTTAATTCTTAAATTTTCCATCAATGTTTCAAGAACATATTCGGGCATACTGTTATCAACTTCCAAACGAACAACCTGTCCGAATCTTCTTTGCCTGATGTTCTCTTCAATAACACGAAGCAGGTCATCAGCTTCATCTTCCTGTAGTTCGATATCTGTATCGCGGGTTACACGAAATTTATGAGCTTCAACTACTTCCACTCCGGGGAACAGCAAGTCGAGATTTGCTCTGATTAAATCTCCAAACCATATAAACTTTGCTTCAAACCCACCGTTCAAATCCGGTTTTCTGCTTGGGTTGATAATATCATCAACAGGCAACAATCTCGGAAAGTTGCTTGGCACTTTTACTCTTGCAAAGTGAGTATCACCTTTGGGATTTTTAATTAATACTGCCAGGTTTAAGCTGAGATTGGAAATGTACGGGAACGGTCTTCCAGGATCGAAGGCAAGTGGTGTGAGTATAGGATAAATTTCTTTCTTAAAATATTCCCTGAGTTTTTCCCTTTCTTCAGGGCTGAACTCTTCTACTTTCTGAACGAAAATATTATTTTGTTTCAGAGTAGGAACAATTTCATTATTCCAATAAAAAATAAGTTGCTCTAACATCGGTCTTAGAGTTTTTTCAATTTTTTGAACTTGATCTAATGGTGTAAGTCCATCAATTGTAGGTTCAAGAATACTTGCGGCAATTTGTTCCTTCAAACCAGAAACACGAATCATATAAAATTCATCGAGGTTCGAAAAGAATATCGAAATGAATTTAACCTTCTCAAGAAGCGGAAGATCCGGGTTCAACGCCTCTTCCATCACTCTTCTGTTGAATTCAACCCAGCTTAAGTCCCTGTTAAAGAAGTTTTTAGGCTCTTTATATTTTTTAAGTAATTCTTTACCTGTCATCGAAGTCGTTCTTTCTCATGGGGCACAAATATAATATAAATACAATCCATATGCCGTGGAATTTGAGAGTAGTAATTAAGAAAATTGATTACCAAATGCTATTTATTCGGACGAGCAATGACTGAGTTTGACAATATTATTCCGCTTATAAGGGATATGACGGCTGAATAAATTAAGGCAGTTGAAGGGAGTCAATCCATACGGAATTCTATTGATAGTGAATGATTAAAAATATTTCAAGGAAGAATTTGCAAATAACAATTAGAGCCCCATCGGGACGAAATGTTTTTCTTTTCAGGATTTCCAGAAAGCCGGTGAGAAAATTATAAGTACGGTAAACAATTCTAATCTGCCAACAACCATAAAAATGCTTAAGATCCATTTAACTGCATCTGGGAGATGTGCGAAGGTTGAGACTGGGCCAACTGTGCCAATTCCGGGTCCTATGTTACCAATACAAGTAGCTGTAGCGCCAGCAGCTGTTATAAAGTCAACACCCAGCAAAGCAAGCAACATTGAACCGAATACAAAAATCAAAATATAAAAAATGAAAAATGCATGTACATTTAATACAACTTCCGAACTAACTGCTTTACCGTTAAATTTAACAGGAATAACAGCCCTCGGATGTAAAAGTCTTTTTAGTTCCGCCCAACCGTTTTTAAATAATATAATATGCCGTACAAACTTAATTCCGCCACCTGTTGAGCCTGCACACCCTCCAACGAAAAGAAGTGCAAAGAATATCATTCGGGAAAACGGTGCCCAATTTTCAAAATCTGAAGTTACATAACCTGTAGTAGTTGTAAGAGAAGTGACATGAAAAAGAGACTGCCTGAATGCTTCCTCCCAATGGAAGTCAACGTGAGGTAAATGAATTATCATTATAAACACCGAAGCAAAGATTATAAAGCCCAAATAATATTTGAATTCAGTGTTATCTTTGAAGAAATTGAACTTACCATGGAAACTGAGATAGTGCAAAGTAAAATTCATTCCTGCAAAAAACATAAAGAGTATAAAAATATACTGGACATAAGGCGAAGTGTAGTAGGCAATGCTTGCATTCTTGGTTGAGAATCCCCCGGTTGCCATTGTAGTAAATGAATGATTTACTGCATCATAAAAATTCAAACCACCAACCATAAGCAACAAAGTCTCAGTTGCCGTTAGAATAACATAAATGCCCCAAAGCCTTTTAGCTGTTTCTTTTACTCTTGGGTGAATTTTATCTTTGGTTACTCCGGGGACTTCGGCAGTAAAAAGCTGCATACCCCCGATACCGAGTAGGGGAAGTATTGCAAGAGAAAGAACAATAATTCCCATTCCACCAAGCCATTGAGTAAGGCTTCTCCAAAAGAGTAAACCCGGGGGTAATGCTTCAATGTCAGTGAGAATTGTAGCGCCGGTAGTAGTGAAGCCAGACATTGTTTCGAAGAAAGCATCTGTATAGTTTGGAATAGCACCGTAGATAATAAATGGAAGTGCACCAAACACTGTCATTACAAACCAGCCGAGAGTCACAATCAAATAACCTTCACGTTTACCTAGTTCTGTAATTTCACTTTTTCTTGTAATTATCCAGAGTATTAAACCGAAAAGAGAAGTGCCGATACCTGATATTAATAAAGTCTGCACGTCATCTGATTGGTAATAGATGGAGAAACCAATCCCGGTAAGAATGAACAAACCGTTCAGTATGAGGAGAAAGCCGATTATGTTTAATACAATTCTGTAATTCACTTTAACAAATCTAAGTTAAGTAGAAGGCAGAGCCAAAAATGAAAAGTTAATTTTTCCAGAACGATGGAGAGAATAAAATAATGATGGTGAACAGTTCAAGTCTACCGAGAAGCATAACAATACTCAATACCCATTTACCCAGTTCAGGAACGCTGCTATAATTTGTACTTGGACCGGTTGCACCCAAGCCAGGACCGATATTGGCAAGACAGGCAGCTACAGCTCCCATGGACGATGATAGATCAAACCCAATAATCGAAAGTAGTAGTGAGGCTAAAATGAAAATAATCATATACAGCATAACAAATGCTGCAATCTTGGAAACAATATCATTACTAACTGCTTTGTTATTGTGTCTTACTGGAATGACTGCATTCGGGTGGATTAATTTTTTTAGTTCATTCAAACTGTTTTTAATCAGAATTTCATAACGAATTATTTTTACTCCGCCGCTGGTTGAACCGGCACATGCACCAATCAGAAGAAGAATTAAAAATACTTCCGGGAAAAATTCTGCCCACGCTTCGTAATTAACTGTAACGAACCCGGTTGAGCTAAGTATGGATAATATACTGAATGCGGAATCTCTAAAGGCCGATTCAGTGTTTTGCGAATTATTTAGTATCAGAAATAAAGCAGTAGCGCCTACCGTCAATACAACAAATAAAAAATAATATCTGAATTCATTGTCCTTGAAATAGTTAAATACTTTTCCTTTGAGTGCAAAATAATGCAGTGTAAAATTAGTTCCGGAAATAAACATAAAAATTATGATAACGTACTCAATGTAAGATGAATGATAGTAAGCGATGCTAGCATTCTTCGTTGAAAATCCTCCCGTTGCAAGAGTACCGAATGAGTGGCAAATTGCATCAAGCAGATCCATATCCCCAAATAGAAGCAATACCACTTCTGCAACCGTAAGAATAACATAAATTCCCCAAAGGCGTTTTGCAGTCTCCGTTACTCTAGGATGTATTTTGTCCTTACTCGGACCAGCGACTTCTGCCTGGAATAATTGCATTCCACCGATGCCGAGGATTGGAAGAATAGCGAGTGATAAAACTATTATTCCCATTCCTCCTATCCAATGAGTCATACTGCGCCAGTAAAGTAAACCCGGGGGAACAGCTTCAATATCTTGTAAGATTGTCGCACCTGTTGTGGTGAATCCCGACATCGTTTCAAAAAAGGCATCCGTAAAAGATGGAATTGAACCATGGATAATATAGGGAAGCGTACCTACCAGTGAACTCGCAATCCAACCAAACGTAACAATCAGGTAGCCGTCTCTCTTACTTATTTCTTCATCAGGATCTGTCTTTATAAGAAACCACATTGCGGAGCCGAGCAAAGCTGTACTGATTCCTGAAATAACTATCGCCGCAATATCATCGCTGTTATAATATATGGAGAAGGGAAGGGCAGTGAGCATTGCAAGCCCGTTGAGTATAAGGAGGAACCCAATAATCTTAAAAATGATTTTGAATTTCATGGATTACTTAAAGAATTTTTCCGTCTTCTTTACACCACCCGGCAGGGTAAACACAACAACTTTATCTCCGTTCTGAATTTTCGTATCGCCAACTGCAATTATTGATTCTTCGCCTCTGACAATTCCACCGATGATAGCTTCTTTCGGAAAGCCAAGGTCTTTGATTGGTTTTTTTGTGATGGATGAATTCGGCTGAGCAACATATTCAAGGATTTCTGCATCAATTCCCTCAATAGTACTTAACGCAAGCACTTCACTCTTTCTGATAAAACGCGAAATATTATTTGCAGCAATTAATTTTTTATTGATTAGTGAATCAAGACCAATGGTTTGAGTAAGTGGGATGTAATCCACTTTATCAACTAATGCTATTGCTTTTTTAACTCCGAGATGTTTAGCCATCAAACACGTGATGATATTTGTCTCGGCGTCTTCAGTTACTGCAGCAAAAGCATCAACATCAATTATCCCTTCCTGAGCCAGTAAATCTATATCTCTTCCATCACCTTTTATAACAAGGGTTTTTGTTAATGAATCAGCAAGCTTGATGCTTTTCTCTTCATCTGATTCAATTAATTTCACAGTCATCTTATCTTCTAAAAGCTCAGCAACTCTTCTCCCTATTTTACTTCCGCCAAGTATCATTATGTTATCAAACTTAATTTCTTCTTTACCGGCAAGCCGCAAAACCACGTTGTTGCCTTCCGGCTTAGCTATTACAAACACCTGATCATTTGGCAGGAACCTGTCATTCCCTTTTGGAATAATTGTTCGGAAATTTCTTTGAAGAGCAACAACTCTGAAATCAAATGTTTCAAAATTGTTGGCGATTTCTGCAACGGTTTTTCTGATGACAGGAGCGTCCTTATCCAGGCGCAATCCAATAACAGAAAGTTTACCTCCCTCAAAGTCCATTACATCTGTAGCTGCACTTCTCAATATTAAGCTTACCATTTCACGAGCAGCCAACTCTTCGGGGTAAATCATAAAGTCAATACCTATCTCTGCGAAATTTATATCTTCATTTTCATCCAGGTATTCAGAGTTTCCTATTCTTGCAATTGTTTTTTTTGCGCCAAGTTTCCTGGCAAGAATTGCACTTGTTATATTTATTTCTTCAAATGAAGTTACTGCAACAAAAAGATCAGCTTTGTCTACTCTGGCTTCTTTAAGAGCTGAGATGCTTGTTGCTGAACCATTAATGGTAAGTATATCAGCCATTGAATCAGAATAAGTTAGCCTTTGCTGATCCATATCAATGGCAATAATGTCGTGTTCTTCATTGGAAAGTTGTTTGGCAAGTTGATATCCAACATCTCCCATTCCCGCAATTACTATTCTCACTCTTCTTTGTCCTTACTTATTTCTATTAACCCAGTAAAATTGAGTTATTATGAAACAAAAAACAATTCAATAATGATAAATTGGAAAAGCTACACTAAACTTATCTGAGTGTACCTTAAATTTATTATTACTACTGTAACACTGTTTCAACTATTGGAATTTAAGAACCGCTTTACAGTTTAGAAAATTCTTTGTGATTTTCCGCAAATATTACTAACAAATTAAATGATAAGCCCCATTTCGAGTTATTATTAAAGAGAATCGATCAAATTTTTGGTATGTATCTTGATTAAAAAAACATAAAATGGAACTAAGAAAATTTTGCAATTAGATGAGGGATTGATCATAAAATTAAATAGTAACCATCGAGAATTAATTAAAAAAATGAAAGACATATTTTTTCAGTACATAAATAAATAATAAATATTAAGAAAAATGATACTACCATTAAAATTAGAAGTAGAATCTACGGAGCAGCCAATAGCTAACTACGTACTGATTGTCATAACATGTCTTGTTTTCTTCCTCTCTCTTTTTGAACCCGTTGCCAAAGTATTTTATAGTACAGAAAGAAGTGGATTTAACTTTATAGGAATAATAGGAGGTGTTTTTTTACATAAAAGTTTTTTCTCTCTTGTCTTTAATATGTTTTTTCTTTTTGTGTATGGTAGTGCAGTCTGTAGTGTTTTAGGTAATATGAAGTTTTTTATTTTGTACATTTTTCTTGGAGTAATGGTTTCAGTCATTAATTTGTTGGCTGGTCACACAACTGCCTTAGGCGCAAATGGTGCAATAAACGGACTTATGGGTTTAGCTTTAGTCTGGTTTCCAAAAAATGAAATGACATTTTTCTATTTCTTCACTACTATCAGAGTGAAAATTATTTATGGAATACTCTTTTATATTGTTTTAGGACTTTTGGGCATATTTTTATTTGGTGGTTCCAATCTATCTCAATTTGCTAGATTTGGTGGATTAGTGAGTGGAATAGCGATTGGACTGATCTTAGATAAATACAAATTTGTTTCTATCTATGAAACAACTCTTATAGATATGATTACTAAGAATGAAAAACAAAAGAAAATAATAACAAAAAACTATTATGAACTACTTGATAAGGCAAATGAAATAGATTTAGAAGGCGAACTATCAAGAATAAATTTTACACCATCATACTTACCAGAAGAAAGTATGTCTCAAAAAGTCAATGTTGAAGATATCCATGAAGCTGTTCCAAAATTCAGAATATTACGCACTGTAAAAACTGACAAAGAAACAAAGTTCTTCATTGTGAATGAGGGAGACACAATCACACAGATTTCAGCTAAATCATCCAACGGCATTACCTGTAAGATTTTTCCTAAAGAAGAATTTAAAGCAAATGATACAGGAGTTTTATCATTATTATCACTTAACTTTTCTGAAGATAAAATTACAATATTTATTACTTATAATAACTCTCAGAAAACAGTTCAGACAGAATTTACATACTATCCAGCTCTAAATAAAATGTTAACATAAGAGCTAACAACCTAAATAATTTCCAAGTGAGTTCTTACACTTATTTATGCGGTAGCTTCAACCTTCGAATATAACTTCTGAAATTCTTTTCCTTTTCTTTCTTTCCAGTTGCCTTTATGATAAGCGTATCCAACGATCAGAGGCATTGCAACTGTAGCTTCAGAGTAAACCATCTGTTCGTATGTTGTTTCAACTTTGCCCCATGAGCTTGCTTCTTTTAATGTTGAGCCGGAAAGTGCGCCGTCTCTTTCATCAGCTACAGTGACTTGAATTGCGTATTTATGCATTGTTGCATCTTCCTGCAAAATGTCAGCCGCAACCACAATATCCTGTGTAAAGTTTTTCGGAACACCACCTCCGATCATAAAGATACCGGTGTCTTTACTTACAAGTTTAATTTTTGTCAATTCAAGAAAATCTTTTGCCGAATCAATTGAAACGTGATTGTCAGGATTTTGAGTTTGGTGAACTATAAATCCAAATCCTGCAGAGCAATCAGAGAAGGCAGGAACAAAAATGGGAACATTCTTTTTGTAAGCTGCCCAAACTACTGAGTCATCTACTTTTGGTCCACCGTTGTTCTCAAGATATCTACCAAACTCCCAAAGAAATTCACGTGATGAATATGGTTTTGGTTCCATCCCATTAAATATTTTTGCACAGGTGTCATCGCAAATTCTTAATTCGTCTTCATCAATAAAGGTATCGTAAATTCTGTCAATGTGCAGATCTCTCATCTCATTGTCATCAACCCATTTTGTCCCTTTGTAATGCTTAAAACCAAGTGCTTCAAAAAAATCCTGGTCAACTATAATCGCGCCTGTTGATACGATTGCATCAACCATATTATTCATAATCATATCATAAACTATTTTCTTCAAACCTGCACTGAACAAACTTCCAGCAAGAGTTAAAATTATTCCGCAATTTTTATCCTTCAACATCATATCATAAATACTTGCAGCGCGATTTAAATCGCGAGCAGTAAAAGCCATATTCTCCATCGCATCAACTAACGGAACAACATTGTGCTTTTTAATATCAATGTGTTCTATAACTTCTTTCAGATAATCTTTTTTCTGAGCCATTCTATTTCCTCCTTATTAATCACTAAATAATAAAAAAATCATAATTAAAAGAAAACTTTTGCAAATTTTAATATACCTTGTTTCCAGGGGACACGGTGTGAGATCCCAGACTTATTTTTGAACTCTTCGTGATGAGCAAGATACCATTTATAATTTCTGATCAAAGCATCTTTGTTAGAATAGTTTGGTTTGTAACTGAGAACTTTTTCTGCTTTCTCAATCGATACAAAAGAATCTTTTGAGGCAGTTTCGTAAACCCATTTGTAAAGAGGTGAGAGCTTCATGGCTTCAAGAACTCTGAGTGTGAGTATGATTGGTTTCTCAGGGAGTCCCTTAATTTTTTTTCCATGGCCTGCAAAATCCAACACTGCCTGGTAATCTTCCCTCATTGTAGTAAACTCTTTTGCACCAATGTTAAAAGTATCGTTTACTTTTTTCTCATCAAGGGTACAGCAAAGATAAATTGCCTGACACAGATCTTCTACATCTAAAAGTTGATAACTATTTCTTCCATTACCAATCATTGGAAAACCATGACCATCTTTTGCCCAGTCAAAAAGTAAATCAAATACTCCGAGTCTTTCTGGTCCGATAAAAGATTTTGGTCGGATGATGGGGACACACATTCCTTTCTCCCGAAATTTCAAACATTCTTCTTCAGCTTGAATCTTTGCTTTCCCATATGGTCCAACACCATCTAACTTATCAGTTTCATACAATGGATGATGATCAGGAATTCCATAAACTGCTGTTGACGAAATATGGATGAAGCGTTCAACTTTTTCGTTCTCAGCTGCCTCGAGCATATTTCTTGTGCCGTCAATATCAGTTGAAAAAATTTCCTCTGGAGTGTAAAGTGGAAGAGCTGCAGCGCAATGAACAACAATATCAACTCCGAGCACCGCTTTTTTAACAATCTCTTTATCTCTGATATCTCCTTTGATTTCTTCAATTTTTTCGTTCATATCAGGATAGTCAAAATCAACAATATCCAGTGATTTTATCTGATGTCCCTTAGAATGAAGGAATCGAATCAGGTTTATTCCCAGGAATCCTGATCCGCCGGTGATAAGAATTTTCATTAAAAACCATTGAATTGTTGTACAATTAATAATTAACAAGCTAGTAAAATTACGACTTTTGGACGGTGCTGCAAATAAAAATAGCGAACAGAGTAAGAAAAAGGCTGCAAAATCTGCTTAATGTTGATTATAATACTGACTTCGCCCACAATCCAATCACAAATTTAGAGTCAATGATAATGGTCTTTATTTTTCTTGACTTTTTAAGGGTATCCGCTTATTTTTTCAGGCTCAAAAAATGAATTTATTTTACCCAAGGAGTTTATTTTGAAAAAGGCCGGAATGACACGGTTCATAAAAACCGAAGACGCTGCGAGAAAATGGTATCTGGTTGATGCTAAAGATCAGGTTTTGGGAAGACTTGCTTCCCAGGTTGCATCTATTATAAGAGGTAAAACCAAACCGACTTTTACCCCTAACATGGATACAGGTGATTTTGTTATAGTCGTTAATGCTGATAAAGTTAAGATGACAGGAAAGCGTGAACAATTAAAAAAATATATCTGGCATAGTATGTATCCGGGCGGACAGAAGATTCGTTCCTACGAAGAAATGAAAAATAAAAAACCTGAATACGCAATTCAGGAAGCAGTAAGAGGAATGTTACCGAAAAACAGATTAGGTAAAAGTTTAATTACTAAACTAAAAGTTTATGCTGGCGAAGAACATCCACACAAAGCACAGAAACCTGAATTATTAAGCACATTGGAGAAATAATGGTTGACAGAATTTATATAGGCAGAAGAAAAACATCAGTAGCCAGGGTAATATTAAAAAGTGGTAACGGAAAAATTACAGTAAATGGTAAAGAGTTCGAACATGCTTTCCCATTATTAGTTAGCCGCGAAGATATTGCAAAACCTTTCGACGTAACAGAAACGAAAGGTAAATATGACGTAATCGTAAATGTAAATGGTGGTGGAACAACAGGTCAGGCTCAGGCAATCAGGTTGGGAATCTCAAGAGCATTAATTGATATAAATCCTGAATTCAGACCGTCCTTAAAAATTGAAGGGTTCTTAACAAGAGATCCAAGAATGGTTGAACGAAAAAAATACGGACAACCAAAGGCAAGAAAAAGATTTCAATTTTCTAAAAGATAATTTATTTAATAATCATTCATATCTTCCGATTTACCTCCTGTGTCCGGCAATGGCCGGATGAAGGGTAAAGAAGACGAAGGTAGAAGACCTGTCTTAAGTAAGGCAGTAAAAAACAGGAGAAATATAAAATGGCAACTATTGAGTTGACTCACCTCATCGAGGCCGGTGCACACTTCGGGCATTTAACACGTCGCTGGAATCCCAAGATGAAGCCTTTCATCTTTATGGAAAAAAACGGGATCCATATAATTGATTTAAAGAAAAGTCTTGGTCTTTTGAATCAAGCATACCAGCAAATGGTTGAAGCTGTTTCTCAAGGAAATACAATCCTTTTTGTCGGAACGAAAAAACAGGCAAAAGGAGTAGTAGAATCTGAAGCAAAACGATGTGGAATGAATTGGGTTAGTGAACGCTGGCTCGGCGGAATGTTAACAAACTTTTCTACCATCCGAAAAAGTGTAAAGAGATTACAGAATATAGAAAAGCAGGAAACTGATGGTACCTTTGAAAAGATTACAAAGAAGGAACGGTTATTCCTTACAAGAGAAAGAGACAAGCTCAAAAAAATTCTTGAGGGAGTTGAAACAATGTCTAAACTTCCGGGAGTAGTTTTTGTAGTAGATATCAAAAAAGAAGATATTGCCGTAAAAGAGGCAAAGAGATTAAACATCCCGGTCTTTGCAATTGTTGATACGAATTGCGACCCGGATGACATCGACCATATGATCCCTGCAAATGATGACGCTGTTAAAACCATAGAGCTAATTGTTAAACATATGGCTGATTCTGTAATGGAAGGACAAGCCAAATTTAAAGAACGAAAAGCTGAAGAAGTTGCTGAACGAGAAAGAGTAAAGAAAGAGCATCAGGAAGAAACAGAGCAGGTTGAGGAGAAAAAAGTTTCAAAAAAACATTTGAAAAGAAAAGATAAAAAAGAAGAAGACATCTCTGAAGAAAAGAAAGATGCTGAGAAATCAGAAGAACCTTCTTCCGAAAAATAATTTTGAAAGGAAAAATTAGTCATGGCAATTACTGCTGCACAAGTTAATGATTTAAGACAAAGAACGGGCGCCGGAATGATGGATTGCAAACGTGCACTTGAAGAAGCGAACGGCGATATTCAGAAAGCAATTGAAATACTAAGAAAGAAAGGTGCATCTGTTGCTGCAAAACGAGCTGAGAAATCAGCTAACGAAGGATTGGTAGTTACAAAAGTATCTGAGGATAAAAAAAGCGGTTCCATTCTTGAATTAAATTGTGAAACAGATTTCGTTGCAAAGAGTGAAGATTTTGTAAATCTTGCTAATTTTGTTGTTGACAATGTTCAAAAAAACAAACCAAAAAATGTTGATGAATTAATGAAAATCCCTGTTGTACAGGATAAACTTAATGAAGTCCTTGGCAAGGTGGGTGAAAAAATTGAAGTATCGCGTTTTGATATTATGGAAGCTAACAATGGTTTGCTTATAGATTATATCCATATGGGTTCGAAGCTTGGTGTTCTTATAAAATTTGAAGATGTAAAAGATGGGCTTGATGATTTGAGTACAATTGGAAAAGATATGGCAATGCAGGTTGCAGCTATGAATCCAATCGGAGTAAAAAGGGATGATGTGCCTAAAGAAGTTGTAGATAAAGAAATTGATATTTATAAGGAATTAGCCAAGAAAGAGGGTAAACCGGAGCAAATGCTTGAGAAAATTGCAATGGGCAGATTAAACAAATTCTATCAGGAAAATGTTTTGCTTGAGCAGGCATTTATTAAAGATAATTCCAAAACCGTGGGTGATCTGTTAAAAGAGTTCAATTCCAAACACGGATCAAACACCTCGGTAACAAGTTTCGACCGGTTTCATCTCGGTGACGAAAAAAAATAAATTCAAACAAAATGGTCTTAATAATATTAAGACCTTTTTTTATATTTAAAAGTAAATTTTCAACAGGAAATCATGGCTTTAAAATACAAACGGGTTCTAGTTAAGCTTAGCGGCGAATCGTTGATGGGTGAACAGGGTTTTGGAATTGATAACAATGTTTTAGAACATTTTTCAGAAGAAATTGAAAAAGCTTACAAAGCCGGAGCTGAACTTGGGATTGTAATTGGCGGTGGAAATATATATCGTGGTTTAAGTGCCGCTTCTCAGGGAATTGACAGAGCCACGGGCGATCAGATGGGAATGCTGGCAACGGTTATAAACGCACTTGCATTGCAGAATGCAATTGAAAAAAGAGGAATTTACACCCGACTGATGAGCGCAATCAATATGGAAGCAATTGCTGAACCATATATCAGAAGAAGAGCTATGAGACACCTTGAGAAAAAAAGAATTGTAATATTTGGTGCGGGTACAGGTCATCCGTATTTCAGTACTGATACTGCTGCGTCACTTCGCGCAGTTGAAATAAAGGCAGATGTAATTATCAAAGGAACAAGAGTAAATGGTGTGTTCGACAGCGATCCGGAGAAAAATCCTAATGCATTCAAGTTCGATAGTATTTCATACATCGATGTTTTGAAAAAGAATTTGAGGATAATGGATTTGACAGCAGTCAGCCTTTGCCAGGAAAATAATCTTCCGATGATTGTTTTCAATATGGACGTAAAAGATAATTTACTAAAACTCGTAATGGGTGAAGAAGTCGGCACACTAATTAACAATGGCGAAAATATCACTGAAGAAGTTTAACAACTAACTGAGGTCTCTATGCATCAAATAATTAAAGATGCCAAAGGCAGAATGGATAAAACAATTGAAGCCCTTCAAAATGAACTTTCAAAAGTTAGATCGGGGAAGGCAACAACAGTATTACTTGATGGCTTAAGAGTTGACTATTATGGAAATATGGTACCATTAAATCAGGTAGGAAACGTTTCCGTTTTGGATGCTCATACCCTATCGATAACTCCCTGGGAAAAGCAGATGGTTCAGATTATTGATAAAGCAATCCTTGAAGCAAACCTTGGATTGAATCCAATCAGTGATGGAACAAATCTCAAGATCCCAATTCCTCCATTAAATGAAGAAAGAAGAAAAGAACTGGTTAAGCTCATCAAAAAATTTGGTGAAGAATCAAAAGTTGCAATCAGAAATATACGACGCGATGCAAATGATCATTTAAAGAAAGAAGAAAAAGAAAAGAAATTGTCCGAAGACCAAATGCATGATTCGGAAGCAGAAGTCCAGAAACTTACTGACGAACATATCCAATTGATTGATGATACACTAAAGCATAAAGAAAAAGAAATTATGGAAGTTTAATCTTTAGCAAATAAGAATTTTCTGAACCCGGCTCATTCGAGACCGGGTTTTTTATTTTTAACAGTAAGTGAGAATTTTATAAAGAACAGTCATCCGGTTCAATCACTTCATCTAACAATTCGATTAATATTTAGTTGAATTTTGAGTAAATTTTGATTCAATAAAGATTTTAATAATAATACATTTTTCTTAATAATCTTGAAAATTTTAGAAAAGTTGCAAAAGCTACGGTTTGGACCTATTAAAGCAAATGACTACCTGAACAAGGATGTTCTTAAAAATGTCATTTACCTGACTTTTGCTATAGCCATTTTCTTTTTTGGAGTGATTGTTTATGGAATTGTGCTTAACCTGCGTGATATACCGCTTTCTGAAGCAATGTTAAAAGCTGGATTCACTGAAATTACTAATCCTAAAATTATTATTGACCGCCATAATTATACATTGGGAATATATGAAGACAGTGTGTTGGTAAAAAATTACAGGGTAAGTTTCGGCAAGTCGGTGCATACACACAAGACAAGAGCAGGTGATAGAGCGACTCCGGTTGGAACCTATAAAATTTGTAAGATTTATCCTGAACATAAATACCATAAATTTTTTCAGTTAAATTATCCTAATCTTGATGACGGAGCTAATGCTTTACGCAAAGGATGGATATCTCAGAAAGAATACAATGATATAAAGTTTGAGTATTATTACGATCAGTGTACAAAGTATAACAGAGTTCTTGGCGGGAATGTTGGCATTCAAGGAATAGGTGAATTGAACTATATTTTTAAAAATCTACCATTTGTTTTTAACTGGACGGATGGTTCGATTGCAATGAGCAATGAAAACATTGATGAAATTTATTCAGTAATCAGGGAAGGAACTGAAGTTGTTATTAAATAAAACTCCAATACTGTTATTAATATTAATTCTGTTGTTATTAATTGAGGGGTGTAAAAAATCATATGAGCCACCGCCACATAACTTATTCGAAAATGAGCAACTTGTCTTAAAGACCGCAAAAGATCTTGTGGGTGATAATGTTTCATTCAGCACTTCAGGTTATTTTGAAACAGATACGGTGAAATCAATTGTTGCTGGAGTAGAAGTCTCTCAAAAAAATGAGTGGGGAATAAAATTTTATCTTATTAGCTGGATGGAAGGGGAGTTCAAAATTAAATACGAAACCGGTCTGCTGAACGGTTCTTTTGTTCAATGTCTGGTAAATAAAATAAAATTTTCCAACTATGACAACGAACTGATCTATTACAATTCTAAAAGTTATTTTTTGGGTAACGCAAGTGGTGATGTTTACTCATACATTATCAATCTGAAAAAACTTAAGGTTTATAGTGCTCATCTTTCGGTTATTACCGAGGGCAGAGTTTCATTGGATCTGAGTCAGAATATAGATGACCCTATGCTGAAAAACTTTTATATAAGCTATTTCAGAAGAGATTATCCTAATTTAAGATTGGTGGAAAAAGCGATATAAATATTATTTGATTTTCAGAATTAGTTTGAGTTTTTTTCTCAACATTTAAATAATTATTCCGCTCTTTAATGAAGTTTCTCTTTTACATCCTATTTTTTACTATGCTCTTTGCTGCTGCCGGTTTTGCTCAGGAAGAAGAGCGGATTGAATTGCTTGCAATTAATTTTTCGGGAAATGAAACTTTTTCTGATGGCGATTTAAAGGCCGTTATTCAGAGTGAAGAGTCCCCAATGTGGCTTTGGAGATTCCTCAATTCTTTTACTTTTCTTGGATCACCTCCAAACTATTTTGATTCAACTTTCATTTCAGTTGATATCATTTCACTAAAATCATTTTATTCAGTGAATGGTTTCTTCAAAGCAGAGATAAGCTATTCATTTGAAATTGACACTTTAGATAAATCCGCAGAGCTTACCTATACAATTAAAGAAAACTCACCTTTTACTTATCATTTAATTAGGTTTCCAGGTTTGGAAAGTTTAAATGATTGGATAAACTCAAATATTGCTGAGTTTAAAGAATATTCTGCGGGAGAACGGTATTCTCAGCAAAACGTTCAGCAAAAAAATGACCAGATCGTGACCTATCTGAAAAATAACGGTTATATGTATGCGATGTATGATAGTTCAATTGTTAAAGTGGATACGGTGAATTCTAATATTGATCTACTCAATTATTTCTCGACAGGAAAGTTTTACAGATACAGTGAAATTAAAATTGAAAAATCAGGTGAATCGAGTTCCGAGGTAAGCTACGACCTGATTAAATACATAACTAATATAAATGTTGGTGACACCTACAGAGAAGATGAAATTTCAACAAGTCGACTCCGTCTTGCAAGAACCGGTCTTTTTAGTTCTATAAATTTAAAGGGAGATAGTCTTGTAGATCTGCAGGGTAAAGCTCAACTTTTAATTACTGGTAATGTTACGCCATTGAATGAACTTTCGCCTGAACTATATGCGGATAACGAACAGGGGTATTTTAATATAGGAGTAGGCGCAAGCTACGTCCGTAAAAATTTTCTGGGAGATGCTCGTAAACTTACAATTCGTGCGGGTTTCAAAGTAAATGATATTGCGAATCTTAATTTTGATCCTCAATATTTTTCTGAAACATTTCAATCACAGGTAGAACTATCAACAATACTTGAACAACCATTTTTATTCAGTAGAAGTGTTGCGGGAAGATTGGAATTCTATCTGAAGTCATACAATATTGAAACCGTCGATTATCAGAATTACGGTGCTAATTTTAATTCGGTAGTTGATATGCCTTCTTATACTTTTATAAATCTTCTTAGTCCTTACTTAAGAGTTGATAGATTAAATTATACTATCCCGAAAATTTTAGATACACTTTCAGTTAAACCAAGCTCTTTGACCTCTTCATTAGGTGTCGAATTGGGATCATCGAAAACCAACGATTTATTTTTTCCAACCTCTGGCAACAATATTTCGTTGATTACCGAGTTATCATCCTCAAACGTGCATTGGGATTTAAGGAATATTATAACATCTAAAGATTACCCATCACGTGATTCATTAGGTTATTACTTGAAACTACAACTTACTAACGCATTTTATTTTTCTATTGCCAGGGATGAAAGTTCGGTATTTGCGTTAAAATTTAAAATAGGTGATATAACCATGCTTAGCGGTGGCCAGGGATTGGTTGCGCCAAACCAAACTTTCTTTGCGGGTGGTAGTAACTCTGTACGAGGATGGAAAGCGCGAGAACTAATTCCTCCGGATGAGGTTAATGATGAATTTTTAGTCCCTTCATTGAATGAAGAATTGAAAATTCGAGGCGGAACATTTTTATTGGAGGGAAGTTTTGAATTTCGCAGAAGATTTGAAGAAGATTTTGGGTATGTAATTTTTTTGGATTACGGAAATACCTGGAATGGAATCAATCAATTTCAATGGGATCAAGTAGCTGTTGCCATCGGAACAGGATTCAGATACTACTCACCGATTGCACCATTCAGAATTGATTTCGGGTTTAAATTATATGACCCGAAAGATTTAGCATTTCTGTATGAGGTGCCTTTTTTAGAAACAATGGTAATTAATTTTGGAATTGGTGAAGCATTCTAAGCAGTTGATAACCGGCTTCTTGTTATCTTTGAAATATTCATTAAAATAAATTTTAATATTACTCGGGTTAAAAGATGATTTACAGTATGACTGGCTACGGTAAAAGTAGCAGTTCTAAAAATAAAACCTCCGCCGAGGTTGAAATAAAAAGTGTTAACAGCAGATTCTTTGAAGTTTCTTTGAAACTTCCTTCAATACTCTCTTCCTACGATTACGAAATTCGGGAGCTGATAAAATCAAAAGTGTTTAGAGGAAAATTGAATATTGTAATTCACTTTAAGAAGGAAGGGATCGAAAACGGACTTTCTGTCGACGCAGATAAATTAAGTAGTCAATTATCTTTAATCAAAAAAATAAAAAATGCTGCAGGCATTAAGGAAGAAATTAAACTTGAACATCTCTTGAACAGCAAAGAAATCTTTACCAGCCAGGATTCAGAATTGAAAAAAACTGAATTCGAACTGGTTAAGAGTGCTTTAAGCAAAGCACTTGATAGTTTAGTGACGATGAAGAAAAAAGAAGGGGCGGAACTTTCAAAAGATTTCTTGAACAGAATAAACAATATTGGCAAAAGAGTTGCTGAAATTGAAAAGGAATATAAAAGCGGAATCGAAGAATATCATAACAAACTTAAGGAACGAATCAAAGAATTGATGGGTAATGCAGAAATTAACGAGGACCGGCTTAACCTTGAGCTAGCACTCATTGCAGACAGGGCAGACATTACAGAAGAATGTGTTAGATTAAAAAGTCATTTGAAATTTTTTAAAGAAAGTCTTAAGAGCGAAAATGAACCGGGTAAAAAATTAAACTTCCTTTGCCAGGAAATGAATCGTGAGACAAACACTATCTCTTCTAAATCTGTTTCAACAGGAATTGTGCATACTTCAGTTCAAATTAAAGAAGAAATTGAAAAAATCAGAGAGCAATTACAGAATATCGAGTAATGTCAGAACGGATTAAAGGAAATTTAATTGTAGTATCAGCTCCAAGTGGAGCCGGAAAAACAACAATAGTAAAGGAAATATTAAGGCAATTCCCCGAAATTATTTTTTCTATCTCAGCCACAACTCGTCCCAGCAGAGAAAGTGAAACCAACGGGGTTGAATATTTTTTCCTTTCTGAAGAAAAGTTCAAAGAGAAGATAGATAATGACGAATTTATTGAATGGGAGAAATTTTACGACTATTACTATGGCACTCTAAAAAGCTTTATTAGTGATAATATTCAGGCCGGAAAGACCGTTCTTCTTGAACTGGACGTAAAAGGGGCACTTACAATTAAAAGACTTTACCCTTATGCTCATTTAATATATATTTCTCCTCCCAGTTTTGAGGAACTCGTAAAGAGACTAAGGAAAAGGAATACTGAAAGCCTGTCTGATTTTCAAAAAAGAATTGACCGGGCAAAAATGGAGTTAAGCCTAAAAGATGAGTTCGATAAGATAGTTGAGAATCACGAACTTGAGACTGCAATTAGGGACGCAAAAAAACTTGTAAATGAAATATTAAAGGAGAATAATTAAATGGAAATTCAACCAATTGATCTGAGAGAAATTGACAAATATGCCGGTAATGTTTATGAAGGGATAATTGTAACATCAAAAAAAGCTCGACAGATCAATGCCGAAAATAAAATTGAATTCAATGCATTACTAAGTACGATTCCTGAATCTACTACCGACGATGAGAGCGAGGACATAGATAATCCTGCTCAATTAAAAATTGCACTAGAACTTGAGCAAAGAAAAAAACCTCATCTTCAGGCTTTGAATGAATTTCTGGAAGGAAACATTGATTTTGAGTTCAAGGAGTAAGTAGAATCATTACCAGTTCATTGATGATTATTTAAATCCGGCCTTGTGCCGGATTTATCTTTTTAAAAAATATTGTTACTATTTGCATTAAATTTAAGATAAACAATCTGAAAGTATCGCAATGATTAAAGATCCTTTATCAGGTAAAAAAATACTTCTTGGAGTAACAGGATGTATAGCTGCCTACAAATCCTGTTTGCTTGTTCGAGAGTTGGTAAAGAGAGGTGCACAAGTAAAAGTTGTTATGACAACTTCGGCAACCGAATTTATCTCTCCACTAACTCTGGCAACTCTCTCGCATAATGAGGTTATTGTGAACACATTCCCACCGAATCAGAAAGATGGTACAAAACTTTCAACCTGGCACATCGATTACTCTCTCTGGGCTGATTTGATGCTAATTTCTCCTGCAACAATAAATACCATTGCAAAAATTTCATATGGGTTTGCTGATAACGCATTGACCACACTTGTTACTGCATTACGATCGCCTTTGATGATTGCCCCGGCTGCTGATGGGGATATGTATAGTAATCCAATTAATAGAGAAAATATTGAAAAACTTAAAAAGTTTGGACATTATTTTATTTATCCAGAATCAGGGGAACTTGCAAGTGGACTTTCTGGTGAAGGACGATTAGCAGATGTAAATAAGATTGTGGATGCAGTTGAATTAATTCTCTCAGGATATTCAAATGATTTAAGTGGTAAAAAAATTCTCGTTTCCGCTGGGCCAACTTATGAAGACATCGATCCTGTAAGATTTATTGGTAATCGTTCGTCAGGTAAAATGGGTTATGCAATTGCGAATGCGGCGTTTCTTCGTGGAGCAGATGTCACATTAATTTCTGGGCCTTCATCACAAAATATTTATTCTGAAATTAAGATAATAAAAGTTCGTGAGGCAAAAGAGATGGAAATAGCTGTCAAAAAGGAAATTGATAAAAATAATTTATTGATCATGTCTGCAGCAGTTTCAGACTTTCGACCTTCAAAAACATCATCCAACAAGATAAAGAAGGGGAGAGGATCAATCGATTTAAAGCTTGAAATGAATAGTGACATTCTTTCCTCAATCAAATCGAAGAATACAAAAATTATAGGTTTTGCTCTAGAGACTCAAAATGAATTGGTTAATGCAAAGAAAAAACTCAAAGAAAAAAAAATGGATATGATTGTATTGAATTCTCCAGGAAAGGAAAGTGGATTTGAAGTGGATACCAATAAGGTTACGATTCTGAAGAAGGAAGGTAAGACTATTAAGCTCCCATTGCTTTCAAAATTTCAGGTTGCCAACAGAATTTTAAATGAAGCGAAAAAAATTATTTAATATGAGCAATAAAAACAAAAACGAAATAATAAAGAATTTAAAACTTCAGCAAGAAATTTTTGGCGATGAATTGTTTATATCAAAGAAAAAGAGAAGCTCGTTTATGGCCAAAGAACCAACCTCCAATTATGAAGAACCACAGTTGTTTCCTGAAACAAAAGATGACTCATCTAAAATAAAAACAGATTGGGAAAAAATCACTTCACTCGATGAGTTTGAAAAATTGATTTGTGACTGCACAAAATGCAGACTACACCAAGGAAGGAACAAATTTGTTTTCGGTACTGGTAATCCACATGCAGATGTTTTAGTTATTGGGGAAGGACCCGGTGCAGAAGAGGATAAACAAGGTTTGCCGTTTGTAGGTAGAGCTGGTAAGCTTTTAACTGATATGCTAAAAGCAATCAAGTTTGGTAGGGAAGATGTTTACATTGGAAATGTTGTTAAATGCCGACCACCCGGTAACAGAACTCCGATGCAGGATGAAATGGATACGTGTTTGCCGTACCTGAAAAAACAAGTTGAATTAATAAAGCCTAAATTAATCTTATGTCTTGGTTTAACTGCCGCAAAGGGATTGTTAAAGAAAAAAGAATCACTTGGTCAGTTAAGAAAAAATATTTTTGAATACGAAAGTGCAAAAGTGATAGTGACTTATCATCCTGCGGCATTGTTGCGTAACCCAAACTGGAAAAGAGATGCTTGGGAGGATTTGAAAAAACTGAGAAGAATGTATGAGGAACTTCTTGGCTAATATTTATTAAAGAAATCTTTTTTAAAATGAAACTCTATTTCATAGTTGCACTTGGTTCGGGGATTGGCGGAATGCTTAGGTATTACATCACAGATTTTGTCCAAAAACATTCTTCAGCGTTATTTCCTTACGGAACACTAACTGTTAATATTGTTGGCAGTTTTTTAATCGGACTTATTCTGTTTTACCTGGATTCAATCAAACTTGTTTCTTCTGAGATGAGATTATTCCTCACTGTTGGATTATGTGGTGGACTGACGACATTCTCAACATTTTCGTATGAGACGGTTAAACTCATTCAGGATTCTGAATATCTACTTGCAGGAACAAATGTTCTGCTGAACGTACTCGTCACGTTATTGGCTGTTCTTTTTGCTGCTTTTATATCTAAATTAATCATCGGAGGCTGAAATGCATATCGAAGGTGAAGCTAAGTTACTCAGAATATTTGTTGGTGAATCTGATTTAATCAATCATACACCAGTCTATGAAAAAATTGTGCTTGAAGCCCGTGAAGCAGGCTTAGCAGGTGCTACTGTAACAAAAGGAATATTAGGTTTCGGCGCATCAAGTAGAATTCATACTGCAAAACTTTTAAGACTCTCCGAAGATTTACCATTAGTCGTAGAAATTGTTGATTCGGAAGAAAAGATTGAAAAATTTATTCCGGTATTGAATGAGATATTTGAAACAGCAAACTCTGGTGGTTTAATTACAATGGAGAAAGTAAGCATTATTAAGTACACAGTTTCAAAAAAGTAAAAAAATTCTGTTTTAGGAACGATTTAAACTTGCTAAAAGAAACCGATTGTTAAATTTCTTCATTGAAATGAGTATGGTTGTTAAGGATATTACCTCTAGAAAATTGAGGGTATTTTTTTAAGAAGGTGATAATATGAAAGTAAGAAAATTAATTTCAGTTCTTATAATTACACTAAGCGTCGCATCTTGTTCTATGGAGGAAGATGAATTTAGGAGTAGTGGTACAATTACGGGTTATGATATCAGGGAATGTGCTTGCTGCGGTGGATACTTTATAGAGATAGAGAGTGAGACATATCGATTTTTTAATCTACCAAATAATAGCAATCTGAACCTGGAGAATCCTACTTTCCCAATTCCAGTGAAATTAAACTGGATCAAAGACCCAAGCGCTTGTTTGGGCGACGAAATATTAATTTTCAAAATTGAAAAACAGTAACTACTCAAAAAAAGCCCCTTTGAACTATAATATTTAGTTAAAACAAAATAACTAATCGGCAATTGATTTTTAAATTTGTTTGAATCTTAGGTAAAACTTTTTATTTTCCAAGTGTAATTAAAATAAATTCAATTTTTACAGACCCCGACTTGATCGGGGTATTTCGTCTCATCGATGGCAAAAACTAAAAGAACAAATAACAACGGAAACGGGTTTGATAATTGGAATTCAGCGGATGTGAAGCCCCCAGCGGCACCTGAGATTGAAGCCTCTGTTCTTGGTGCAATGATGATTGAGAAGGATGCTGTACCAAAAGCTCTAGAGATGCTATCTCCAGATAGTTTTTATGCTAAATCTCACAGGATAATTTTTGAAGCGATGATTTCGTTGTTCGAATCGGATGAACCGATTGATACTGTTACACTCTATGAAGAATTAAAAAAACGTGGTGACCTTGAAGAAGCAGGCGGAGCTGTTTATCTTAGCAAACTTTCACAGAATATTCCATCCGCAGCAAATATTGAATTCCACGCAAAGATAATTCTCGAAAAGCAAATTTTAAGAGGATTGATTAGCAGCGCTCACGAAATTGCAAAGAATGCTTACGAAGGATCAGCAGATGCATTTGAAATACTTGATGATGCAGAAAGAAAAATATTTGAAATAACAGAGAGCCATCTTTCAAAATCATACCAGGGAATGGACAAAGCAGTCAGAGAAGCGATGGAATACATCGAAACAATTCATTCCTCGACACAACAAAGGTTTTCTGTCCCAACCGGTTTTTTCGAGCTTGATGAAATTCTTGGCGGATTACAAAAATCTGATCTGGTAATACTTGCTGCGCGTCCTTCAATTGGTAAAACAGCTTTAGCATTATCGATTGCTAGAAATGCTGCAATAGATCATAAAGTTCCCGTTGGAATTTTCAGTCTTGAAATGGCAACTATGCAATTAATCATTAGAATGATTTGTGCAGAAGCAAGAATCAATGCTCATTTAGTTCGTACAGGAAAGCTTCCCCATTCAGAAGGACCAAAGCTTAGTAAAACAGTTCACAAACTTACAGACGCTCCAATTTTTGTAGATGATACTCCTGCATCAACCGTTCTTGAAATAAGAGCAAAAGCGAGAAGACTAAAAGCTGAAAAAGGAATTGGACTAATTATTATTGATTACCTTCAGCTTATGACTGGTCCGGCAAAATCAGAATCACGAGAAAGAGAGATTTCACACATCTCACGATCGCTTAAATCTTTAGCAAAGGAATTAAACATTCCTGTGATGGCACTGGCACAGTTGAACAGAGCAGTGGAAGCGAGATCAGATAAACGTCCACAGCTTTCTGACCTTAGAGAATCAGGTTCAATCGAACAGGATGCCGATGTTGTTATGTTCCTTAATCGTCCAGAATATTATGGAATTGAAAAAGATGAAAACGGTGAATCGCTTGAAGGAGTTGCGGAAGTGATTGTCGGAAAACAAAGGAATGGTCCTACAGGAATGGTCAAACTCGCATTCGTTAAAGAATATGCCCGCTTCGAAAATTTAGCACACGCAAGACAAATTGAAGAGTTCGCTTCTCTCCCAGCAGATGAAGATATTATTTAATTAATTTAGAATTAAAAATTGAAGAACATCTTTTTCATACTTATCGTATTAATTTCAATCAGCTCAATTTTATTTTCTCAGATTTACTCTGAAGAAGATGTTGAAATTTGCAATAAAAAATTCCAGATATCAATAAAAGAAGATTTTATAAATCAGCCAATCAACAAAGTTATGGTTGAAATAGGTGAGAGTTTTATCGGGACTGAATATCTTGCCCATGGTTTAGAAGCGGATGGAGATGAACAGCTTGTAACTAATCTTACCAGACTTGACTGTACAACTCTTGTTGAGAACACGCTAGCATTATCGCGTTGTGTAAAAAAAGGTTCAACTTCTTTTGATGATTACCTTTTAGAACTCGAGTACATCCGTTACCGGGACGGTCTCGTTGATGGCTACACTTCGAGGCTTCATTATTTTTCAGATTGGATTTCTGATAATGTTTCAAAAGGAGTAGTTGCGGATGAAACTATGAATTTGGGTGGTGAGCCTATAAAATTTAATCTTGATTATATGTCAACTCATCCGGATAGCTATAAACAGTTAAAAGAAAATCCTGATCTGATTCACATCATCCAAATGCAGGAAGAAGAAATAAACTCCAGAATTTATTATTTCCTTCCCAAGGATGAATTTAAATCAAAAGAAAAGCTTATCAACAACGGTGAAATTATTGCAATCACTACGACTGTTGAAGGTCTGGACATCGGTCACATTGGAATTGCAGTTAAAATGGATGACGGAAGAATTCATCTTCTTCACGCACCAAACGTAAATAAAGAAGTTCAAATAACTGAATTACCTTTAGCGGATTATCTGATGAAATATAAAAGACATTCGGGTGTAATTGTGTTGAAGGTTCTTGAACCCGCAAATAATCAATAACCGATTTTATGTGAATTCGTGGCGAAAATAATTGCCACTAATTTACACGAACCATTTTAACAATGTTTTCATCGATATTACCAACCATCATTTCTAGCGATTGAAGTTTCTCGGTATTCAAAGAAACATCTTTAACTTTTGAAAAATTTGGGATATCGTCCATTGTAATTTTTCGAAGAAGATTTTTATCAAAACCAGCAATTGAACACAACGTTTCAGCTATATCGTATCTTGAAACTCTCTCCATTCCTCCAATATTAATGGTTTCATTCTTTACTTCCATTCCAGCAAGCTCTACAATTATCTTGGAAGCATCCAATAAAGAAATTGGAGTTCTAAATTGATCTGTGAAAAGCTTAACTGGTCGATTATTTTTAAGTTCGTCATACATAAAATGAAAATGACAGCGCGATTGATTCAAACCAAAACCATAAAGCAATGCTGTTCTTAAAATCAAATAATTATCAGTTGACTCTTTGATTTTGTTTTCACCAACAAGTTTTGTCTCTGCATACAGTGAAGCAGGAATAAGTTTGCCATCTTCTTTTAGGAATGAACCTCTGTATCCTGCATAAACTAGATCAGTCGAAATGTAAATGAGTCTTGAATTGTGTTGTGAACAATGTTCTGCAATATTTTTTGTAGCGTTTACGTTGGTATCAAAATAATCTTTTGGTGTTTGATTTTCTTTTGGAACCGGATTAGTTATAGCGGCGGCATGTATTACAACATCTGGCTTAATAGCATCGAATAGTTTTTTAACTTCATTCTGATTGCAAACATCAATTCTTGAATTTGGATAAATTTCACAGTTGCCCAGGTTGTCTTTATAGATTGTGTGCAGCTCAAATTTATCTGAGGCTTTTAAATTCAGATACTGTCCGAGAAGTCCGCTACCTCCGGTTATTAACACTTTTTTCATTTTGTATACCAAATTAATGACCTATTCAATTTATAAACTATTAATAGATTTGATTTCAATTTTAAACCACTTCTTTTCTTTGGAATTACTTCAGTCCTTTGGTAAATTTATAAATTATCAAACAGATTTATATGTATAAAATAATAATATTTACTGCTTTAATCTTCTCCAGCAACATCATTTACGGACAGGCTGGTCAGTTTTTTGATGCACCATTCGGCGGTGGAATCGGTTACGTACCAGCATGGTACATTCCAAATGTTGATCCCATTAATACTCAGTTGAATCAAATCGGCATGCCTGAGCTTTCTACAAGCGGATTTTATTCTTCCGGTATCGCAGGATTTTTGTATATCGGTTTTGTAAAAGATTTTAGAATTGGCGGCATGGGCTTTGGAGGTAGTCTTTCCACATCCCAAACAATAAACAACATTAATAGAGAAGTAGTTTACAGTTTGAGCGGCGGTGGAGTTACACTGGAATACACTCTTCCATTCATTAAAAATATTGGAGTCTCTGTCGGTGCAATAGTTGGATCTGGGAGTATGGGCCTGGAACTATACCGAAACACCGGTGAATTTTCCTGGGGAGGAATGTTTGAAGAACTTTCTGATCCGAACGCTTCCTCTGATTCATACTATGGTAAATTGAGAAATCATTACTGGATGATTACACCTACAGTAAATCTTGATTATCCAATTTACAGGTTCGTAGTAATTCGGCTTGGAGTTGGCTACCAATTAACTTTTGCCGATGACTGGACAGCGGACAACAATCAACCAGTTTCGGGAATCCCATCTAATTTAAATGGTAATTCATTCTTCATTCAATCAGGAATCTTTGTAGGATTTTTCTCTTTTTAATTATGAAAAAAATACTTGTAACCGGCGGTGCGGGATTTATTGGTAGTAATTTTATCAACTACTTGCTTGAGAAGAGAAAAGACATCTTAATTGTTAATCTTGATAAACTTACTTATGCGGGGAATCTTAAAAATCTGAAAAGTGTTGAGAATCATCCAAACTATAACTTTGTGAGGGGCGATATAGTAAATGATGAATTGGTCAGTTATCTATTTCAGAAGTATGAATTTTCACACGTAATTAATTTTGCAGCAGAATCACATGTTGACCGAAGTATACTCGGCTCAGAAATTTTTTTCCGAACCAATGTTTTAGGTACAAATGTTCTTCTTGAAAATGCTAAACGATTTGGTGTAGAAAAGTTTATTCAAATATCAACAGATGAAGTTTATGGCAGCCTTGGACCGCAGGGAGAATTTGAAGAAACAACTCCGTTGCAGCCAAACAGCCCGTATGCAGCAAGCAAAGCAGCGGCTGATATGATGGCACTTGCATTTTATCACACTTACAAGGTACCTGTTCTTATAACGCGATGTTCAAATAACTATGGCCCATATCAGTTCCCTGAAAAGTTAATACCGCTAATGATAATTAATGCATTGAATGATAAAAAACTTCCGGTTTACGGAGATGGGTTAAATGTTCGTGACTGGATCTACGTAATCGATCATAATAAGGCTGTGGAATTGGTATTGGAAAAAGG
>Ga0210074_1000046_pt1 | contig 54014 bp, 35 predicted proteins | sample China_Galinas_Co_FD_184860 | JGI IMG/M metagenome (GOLD analysis project Ga0210074, IMG submission 184860) | Wetland microbial communities from San Francisco Bay, California, USA, that impact long-term carbon sequestration -... | ecosystem: Environmental > Aquatic > Marine > Wetlands ... | reverse complement strand
AGAATTTGATTTTGAAAATCCATCGTTAATTCTACCATTGTTAACAGATGCGTATTTTGAACTTCAGAAACTCAGAGATAAATATTGGGTGAAGGTAAAATCAGAAGAACTCATACAGGTAATTAAATCCTGTGCAGGTATGTGGCTCGAAGCAGTTACTGATGAAAATTTAATTTGCCCAGGAGGTGAATTAAATGTAAATGCCGGAATGGTTATCAGATCCGAAGTTCCAGTCGAGTTAAAATCTATTAAAATTGATTATCAGAAAAGTGATTCTAGTCTCAACGCTATACTGGATAAGGGAGAGATGATTTCAATTGAAAGAAAAATTTCAATCCCCGATGACGCTAAGTATAGCCAACCTTATTGGCTGGCAGAAGGGAATCACAAAGACATTTATATTGTCGCAGACCAGAATTTAATTGGTCAACCAAAAACAGATTATCCGCTATATGCCATATTTAAAACAGTAATTAATGGAGTTGATATCGGTTTCAGTATTCCGGTTTTCTATCGCAATAATGATCCTGTTGATGGTGAAGTTTACAAAAGAGTTGAGATTGTTCCTGAGGCAGTAGTTAATTTTGACCAGGAATTGTATCTCGTAAAAGATAATGAGGCTAAAGAAGTTCGTGTTATTGTTCGCAGTAACAAAGAAAATACTAGCGGTACTGTAGAACTTTCTGCAAATAAAAGATGGGAAATATCACCAATTGAATTTAAGTTTAATCTAACGGGAAAAGGTCAGGAACAAGAATTTAATTTCAAACTTAAATCTATTGGCAATTCAAATTCCGCAATAATACGTGCAGAGTTAAATGTTGATGATAAAAGAATATCAAAGAGTCTTGCTACACTAGATTATCCACACATCCAACCACAAACTGTACTTTACAACTCCGAAGCAAAAATTATCAGACTCAATTTTCAAAATGAAAAAAGCATTAGGATAGCATACGTAATGGGTTCGGGAGATAAAATACCTGAATTACTTAGGGATCTCGGATTTTCGGTTGAGGTATACACTAATGAACTTTTGACTTCTGAAATTCTCCAAAATTATGATGTAGTTATAACTGGAATCCGTGCTTACAATACAAATCAAAGATTGGCGACTGACCAAAAAAATCTATTGAACTTTGTTGAAAATGGCGGAACACTAATAGTTCAATATAACACTTCGAGAAATTTAGTTGTAGATCCTTCGCCATATCCGTTAGATATTTCACGGGACAGAGTTACTGAAGAAGACTCGCCCGTTATTATCCTCGATCAAAATCAAAAAGTGATGAATTATCCATATAAAATTTCATTGGAAGATTTTGATGGCTGGATACAGGAACGCGGCTTGTATTTTCCCGATGAGTGGGATGAAAACTTTATTCCTTTACTTGAAATGTATGACGCAGGTGAAACTCCAAAGGATGGTTCACTACTTATTGCTAAGTACGGCGACGGTATATTTATTTACACAGGAATATCCTTTTTCAGACAGTTGCCAGTCGGTGTAGAAGGTGCATACAAATTATTCATAAACCTGATCTCTGCTGGTTTAAATGAATAAAGATCCAGATAAAAAAAATTCAACTGATGACAATTCTCCACCTCTCTTCGGTAGCTGGAATAAATTATATGGATTGGTTTTTTTAACTTTTGCCGTATTGGTATTGCTCTTCTATCTTTTCACCAAGGCATTTGAATGAGCAGTATTGACTGGATAATCATGTGCGGTTTCATCGGGTTTGTGGTTATTTATGGAACCTGGAGATCAAGAAATACTGCTGATGTTGATACCTACATGCGTGCCGGTCGAACCTCAAAATGGTGGTTAGTTGCCTTATCGATAATGGCAACTCAGGCGAGTGCAATAACTTTTCTTTCAACTCCGGGTCAGGCATATGTTGATGGAATGCGTTTTGTGCAATTCTATTTTGGATTACCTATCGCGATGATCATTCTTTCAATAACCGCAGTTCCGATTTACAATAAACTTAATGTCTATACCGCTTACGAATATCTTGAAAAAAGATTTGATCTAAAAAACAGAGTGCTCGGCAGTGCACTTTTTTTGACTCAGAGGGGTTTGGCGGCTGGTTTTACAATTTATGCTCCATCATTAATCCTCTCTGTCATTCTGGGATGGGAACTGAGCATTACTATTATCATTGTTGGTTTAATGGTTATTATTTACACAACCGTAGGTGGGACTGTGGCAGTAAATAGGACACATCTTCTTCAAATGATAATTATTACTGTAGGAATGTTTTCTGCTTTTTTTGTTTTGATATCTTTGCTTCCTGCAGAAGTTTCCTTCTACGATGCAGCATTTATTGCAGGAAAAATGGGAAAGCTCAATGCGATAGATTTTACATTCGACCTCAACAACAGATATACCTTCTGGTCGGGAATAATCGGCGGAACGTTTTTAATGCTTTCATATTTTGGAACTGACCAGTCCCAGGTACAACGGTATCTTGCAGGCAGTTCGGTAAAACAAAGTAAAATGGCATTGCTTACAAATGGTTTGGTAAAAGTTCCAATGCAGTTTGTGATTCTTTTTATCGGCGCAATGGTATTTGTTTTTTTTCAGTTCATCACTCCCCCGCTTTTTTTTAATCCCGTTGAAGAATCAAAAGTAAAAGCAGGTAAATTTGGAGATGAGTATGAATTAATTGAGGATCGTTATCATGAGGTTAACAAAGAAAAGCAGGAAGAACTTAAATCTTTAATTTCATCATTAGAAAAAGAAGATGCTGCTGCAGTCAAAACTCAAACTCAAAAAGTTATTGATAAACAGAAAGAAGCAGATGGACTAAAACAGAGCGCGGTTCAGATCATAAAAAAATCAGATCCAACTGCAGATCCAAATGATACTAATTATATCTTTTTGACTTTCATAATTAATTTTTTACCAATTGGTTTTGTGGGATTACTGATTGCAGCCATTCTATCCGCTTCTATGTCATCTACTTCAGCGGAGCTAAATGCGTTGGCATCCACAACAGTTATAGATTTTTATAAAAGATTAATAAGAAGCGATGCTGATGATGCACACTATCTTAAAATATCGAAGACGGCGACAATTTTCTGGGGTTTGTACGCCATAATGTTTGCTCTGTTTGCGAAAGAGCTCGGCTCGCTTATAGAAGCGGTAAATATTCTTGGCTCACTGGTCTACGGAACAATTCTCGGCATATTTCTTACAGCATTTTATTTAAAGAGAGTTTCGGGCACACCAACATTCCTTGCAGCTTTGCTGGCTGAAGCCACGGTTTTGTACTGTTACCTCTTTACCGATATTCCTTTTTTATGGTACAATGTTGTCGGTTGTATGGTAGTAATTGCCGGATCAATCTTAATCAATTATTTTTACAGAGCAGAAAGTAACTGATTTAAATTGGTTGAAAAATTGATGGGATTTTATATATTTCATTTGAGTTTATAAATAAAATCAGAACAAAAGATGAAGAACAAAGAATCAAATTCCCTACTCTTAGGTCTTGTCATTGGAGGAATCCTTAGTACTGGATTAGCCATTTTAATAAGTTCAAGATTCATCATTAGAAACAATAGAATCAAAAAAGAAAGAAGGCATAAATTTTTTGAAGGAATTGATGACATCTTTGATGAAAGCGGCAAATCTTATGAGGATAAAGACAACCGAATTGATAAAGAAACTGAAGAAGGAATAATTGACGAACTTTTCTCCCGTACTAATTAGAAAAAAATATTTTGGCTAATCAGCGAAAGGAAGAAATCGTTCGTGCTGCGTCAAAGCGCTTCAGCAGACATGGTTTCAACAAAACCACCCTTGATGAAATTGCACGTGACGTTAGAATCGGTAAGCCCACCATCTATCATTACTTCAAATCTAAAGACGAACTTTTTTACAGCTCAATCGAATTTCAACTTGACCAGTTTGTTGAAGATATAAAAGCAATTTTTAACAACCAGGATTTACCCGTCGGTGCAAGGTTGCTGGAATATTTTGCATTCAAGGAAACTATAAATCACAGATATAAATTATTATACGATCTGATAATTTCTTTGCTCAAAGATGACTCCCTCGAAAAGGAAAGACAAATCCTTCAAATCCTTTTAAAGAAAGAATCAGATGTGGTCGGATTGATTCTAAGTTCAATTTATACTGGACGGATTGAGAGTATGAATATTTCTCTTCCATATTATATTGTTCATCAAAGCTGGGGATTGCTCTTTGCCGGACTAATGAAGGAATTTTTTCCTGATAGCAAATCCATGAATATGAAAGAATTAATGTTTAAAAGTTTAGAATCAATTTTAACGTAATACATCAAATAGATTTAAGCAAAAAAATTAAATTTTAATTAATTTGAAACTTTAACTCTCCATTCCTAACTTTATTCATAAAATTCCTCAAATTAATTTTATCTATTTGATAAATGATTTCATTTTTTAATAGCTGGCTACCGTTTATTTACCTTTATGGAGTCGGTGGAATATTTTTCTTCTCCGGAATTTATCTTATCAAAAAAATGGGTGCGATCGATCTTACTTTAAAGCGCCACAGAAAATGGTACCGAATAATGCTCTTCGGGTATTTCTACTTTGTTGCTATGCACTTTATTCTAATAATTGCTGCACTATATTTTTAACATATGAATCATCAAACATTTCACAGTATTGGATCTTCTGCCGACTGGATAGTAATTATAGTTTACTTCATAATTATAATGGGATTCGGAAGTTACTTTGGAAAATATAATCGAAGTACTAAAGATTTCTTTTTTGGTGGTAGAAGATTTGCGTGGTGGCTGATAGCATTTTCTATTGTCGCTACAGGAGTTGGAAGCCATAGTTTTGTTAAATACTCGGCCAAAGGTTTTGAAAATGGTTTTTCCTCTACGATGACTTACATAAATGATTGGTTTTTTATTCCATTTTTTCTTTTCGGATGGCTGCCAATAATAGTTTATACGAAGATAAGATCCATACCAGAATATTTTGAAAAACGTTTTAGTCCATCAGCAAGATTCCTTGCAACTATTCTACTAATGTTTTACATGATAGGTTATATTGGGATCGGGTTTTTAACCTTGGGAAAGGCGATGATTCCGATGCTACCCGAGAGTTTTTCATTGCTCGGAATGAATCTCAACGTGACGCTAATGGGTGTTGTAATTTTCATTGCTGTTATAACAGGAATATATATCACCTTTGGCGGACAGACTGCTGTAATATTCACAGATTTACTACAGGGATTTATTCTGTTATTTGCAGGTTTATTCCTGTTTATACTTGGTTTACACTTCATAGGCGGCTTCGATGTGTTTTGGAGTATTCTTCCGACTTCATGGAAAATGCCGCTTGCAAATTTTAATTCCCCACCAGATTTTAATTTCGTAGGAATATTTTGGGAGGATGGTGTTGCCGGTTCCATAGGCTTCTTATTCATGAATATGGGTCTAATCATGCGTTTTATGGCAACTAAGAGTGTTGATGAGGGAAGAAAAGCCGCAGTATTTAACATACTTTTTATGCTACCGATCTCTGCGATTGTTGTAGGTAATGCTGGTTGGATTGGTAAGGCGATTTCTCTTGTTAACCCCGATATTATACCACCTAATACATCACCAGATCAGATTTTTGTTGTTGTTGCAAATATTGTAGCTATTCCAGGTGTATTTGGATTTATTATGGCTGCACTTACGGCTGCTTTAATGTCTACCGTTGATACCCTTATTAATGCCAGCGCTGCAATATATATTAATGACATTCACCGTCCACTAAAATTATGGTTAAAAACTAGTAATAAAGATTTAAAAAAGGAGGACAAGAACGAACTCTTTTCTGCAAGAGTTGCATCAATTGCTATTACTTCACTCGGTGTTCTTTCCGTGTTGGTGTTTAGTGGATTTCCAACTGTTTATGAAGCACATGGATTTTTCCACTCTACTCTAACACCACCACTTGTCGTTGCTGTCTTTCTTGGGATTTTCTGGAGACGATTTACTCCTGCCGCGGTTATTACTTCTTTTCTCGGAGGGATAACACTAATGATAATGGGTGCAAATCATCCGCATATTCTCATTGCACCTTTTGCTCAGGGAATTGAAATGGACAAAATTCATCCATACACTTATATACGTGCGTTGTATAATTTAATCGCTTGTGGTGTTGTTGCCATATCCATTGTTTATGCAAACCCATGGTTAAAAAGTTCTGTAGCAAAATTGAAATCAAAAGAAAATCATAAACAAATTTTTACAGGAATAACCATAACAGCAGGGATTTTGTTTTTAGGTCTGGCTTTCAGTTCTTCAATAATGGAACTCCATCCTGATTCTTATCCGGAAATAATTATCATGCTTCTTTTAGCTGCATTGCTAGTAATACTGGTTGCTCTTAGCGTTACTTATTATGTTAAGTACGATGAAGAAAAGCAAATTAAGGGTCTTACCGCATGGTCTATTAAAGAAGCTAAAGAATTCTTTAAAGGTGGAAAAATTAATGATCGTGAAGGTAAAAAGATAAAGGTTAAATGGAAAATAAAAGAAGGTGATGACGAGATACTCAACTTTTCCAAAAATGATATGGAAAAAATGCAAGCTGATCCTGGCGACCTTGTTTATCTTACCGATGCTAGAAAATGGCTTGGAGGATTAAAATCTATTCATGCTGTTTACGGGGAACCACATGAGGAAGATGGTATGGTTTACATTAATAACGAACAGAAATTGCAGGGACAATTCACAGAGGATAAACTCCTTATCGCTGAAAAAGAGATGTAATAAAAAATGTACTGAGGATATAATATCTTTTTGATTAAAATTATTTAAATAATTTATTTAACCACCCTTAGAGGTGGTTTTTTTTATATTCAAGTGAAAAATATAAGCTGATGACGGAGAATCAATTTAAATCAGTTGGTAAATTTTTCCACGTCATATATAGCAAAATGAAAGATAATATTGACGATCTGCAATCTCATACAAAATAGGAATTGATTCAGCAGTCTAAAATCCACTCATTCATTATTCGATGAAATTCATAACGAGGATGGCATAGTATATGCACTATAAGATTAAATCGAACGGAGACAATTTTACCAACAAGTTAATTTTAGTTGAGAAAGAAATCTAGTTATCATATTTTTTAAAAAGCTCAAATATTTTCTTCTACTAAAACAAACTGAAAAAATCTTTTAACTAGTGGCCGAAAATAATTTTCTGATTTTAGTTGGAAATTGTTTTTAAATGGCAAACTAATTTGACAATATGTTATAAATTCTACATATTAAACAAAGAGTTAAATTTATTTTTATAGAACTGACTTTTAATAAGGACTGTAAAATATTATTTAATATGGGATTGTAATGATTTCGGAGAAAATCCGAATTCAATTATTTATATTGATAAATAGCAAACTAATCCCAGATAGTTCGAAATTTCGATTTAAGTACACTTTATACTCATTATTCATTTACTAACTTAAGGAGCTAACAAATGAAACTAATTCTAATGATTCTCACATTATTGTGTTGCCTAAGTGCTTCCATAATAGCACAGGCACAAAACAATGATATAGCTACAGGTCAGGAACCTATATTCGTCCCGGAAAATATTCAATTACTTGTTGAGCAAATAACAAATGCTGAAAACAATGAAAATTGGCAGGAATATACAAGATTAAGAGAAGAACTAATTCAGGAATGGCAACAGATTAATCCTGAAGTTGCCAAGTTATATTCAAATTCGAATTCAGGGACACCTGACCTTACAGCTGATGGTAAACCTATAAATAGTGATAAGTTGTTTAATCAAAATACACCTGAAGAAGAATTTGAATTGCCAATGGAATCCCCTAATTGGGGAAACGATATTCAAATAACCAGTGGGAAAGCATATGATATTTCTATGGATGTTAGTGAGACAGGTGATATTTATGTAGCAGTGGATGGAAGAAAAGATGGTACTACTACAAAAGATTCTGTTTATATTTATAAATCAACAAACGGTGGATTAACATGGAGTGAATGGGGATTTACATATGCGTCTTCTCATACATTTGACCAAATAGAGCTTATGTGCTTCGATCGCGCTGGAAGTTCAGAAGCATATATATTATTATTTTTCAGATTTAATGATGGTTGGTTGCGAGTAGCACGAAGAGATATGAATACACCCGCTGGTTGGAGTTATTATACTATAGTTAGCGAGGGTGTTCTCGATTTTGCTGTGGATAGAAATTATAGTTCAACAAATTATAGAGCTATTTGTGTTTACGATAGCAGCAACTATATATTTTCTACACGTAGCGAACCAGCCAGCTATGGAACTGTTTGGCAGGATAAAGTAAATATTGGTGGTTTAGTTGGTAGAGATCTGGATTTTGCTTATGGCTGGAACGGTGCAGTCTATACAACCTTTAATGGAAACAATTCCGGTAATTTATATGCAATTGAAAATATAAATTATGCGGACCCTGCAAGTTGGGGCACCCAATATACAATAGCTCAAGGAAATGTTGATACTACTCGACATGCAGAAATAATTGCTTCAAGAGAAGATGACCCAAATAACAAAGTCATTGTATTATTTGAGAAACAAGTCGGTTCAACGTATGGTATTTATAATGCTACAAGAGATAATAATGTTTGGGATCCTTATATTGGCTGGGTAACGGTACAAGAAAACAAATGGCCGTCAATGTATGTAACAAAAATTACTGGTAGCCAAGATTTCAGAGGAGCTTTTGAACAATCCGATGCTGGAAATGCTCCACCTCGACTTATTAAATATAAAGGATATAATGGTTCATCTTGGTCAACAAGTTTTCAGTTTTCAGATGGTGATGTAACAGGTTTACAAAAACCGGAGGTTGGTGATATTGATGGAAGTACCCCGATAAGTGCTTTTGTCGGTGCAAATTATGATGGTGTATATTTTGACAATGCATCCTGGCCACTTGTTGGTATTGGTGATGATTTACTAACTCAGACCCCAACTAAGTTTGAGATATCCCAAAATTATCCTAATCCGTTCAATCCTACTACCTCAATTCAGTTCAGGATTCCGGAAAATTCATTTGTATCACTTAAGATTTATAACGTGCTTGGGAAGGAAATTGCAACTCTTCTGAACGAACAGAAGAATTCAGGTTCATATGAAGTTAATTTTGATGCTACTAATCTGACTTCAGGAATTTATTTCTACAGAATTGAAGCAAATAGTTTTGTAAAAACTAAAAAAATGATACTTATCAAGTAATCATTCTTGTGAACCATTTCTTTAAGACCACCTTTACGGGTGGTCTTTTTATTTTAAACACTAATAAAAAGATGGATAAAATTTTTAAAAAAATCTTCCTCTTTCACATAATAAAAAAGCCCCCGACCAAATCAACACGCCGAAGGCTTTCTATCATCACTTATAGAGGAGAATATAAGTTGGAAAGCCCCCAACATCCGAAGATGAAGTTGACTTTCCACTGCGTTTAAGGAGGCGCATTTCTATTGTAATAAATTCATTTGATGCCCTTGTAAAACTTCTAACTATTTTTTTCTTAATTAAACCACACATAAAAAATGTGAAGAGAGCCTCAATTAATTATAAGACTCTCTTCTTTGGAGGGCTTATGAACAATTATCAAATTAAATGTCCACAGCAAAAAAAAATCGGAAAGCTTCCAACATCCGAAGATGAAGAAAGCTTTCCATTGCGTTTAAGGAGGCGCAATATTATTTAAGAATCATCATCTTCTTAACTGAGACAAAGTTTCCTGATTCCATTCTATAGATATACATACCACTTGCAAAATTCCTTGCATCGAAGGTAATCTCATAGCTACCAGCTTTCTGGTTATTGTTTACAATGTCGGCTACCTTTTCACCGAGTACTGTGTAAACTGCTATATTTACAAAACCATCTGTAGGTACAGAGTATTTTATTTTCGTAGATGGATTGAATGGATTCGGATAGTTTTGTTCGAGTGAATATTCAATAGGACCTGTTACATCACCTGAAACTATCATCAATTTTCTTATCGATCGATCATTAATTGATATTTCATCACTATTCTTTAATCCAGTGTTCAATTCTTTACCTGTTTCATCCTGGAGTAAAATATTCATGCCTTCGACTCTAACAGTAATAGGATATACAACTCCATTCATTTCTATCGTCTGGTTTACACTATTAATATTCTCTGCTATTCTTCCACTTCCGAACCTAACATCAAACATTCCGGCAGGTGGTGCAGGTGGCATATCGTACTTATTCAAATCAACTTCTCCGGACACTGCATAAAGTGTGATACTTCTGCCTGCAGCATCTGTTAGAATAATCTGACCCCAGTCCTTTTTGAAGTATTCTACCGTCTCTGCATTACCTTTTCCTAATGGAGGAGCACTTAGTCCGCCAATAGTTCCGGCTGCATCCATTTTTACCCAGTACCCATAACCAGGCACTATGTCTGTAGCTACCTGATATCCACCAGAGTATTCAAAGACAGGTGTTGTAATAAGTCCTGAAGGTGTAGTAACCAGGCTTGCCGTAGGTACTGTCAATTCGTAACCACCAATCAGATTCCATCCTGCCGCAGCATTAATGTCATTGTGGGCTACTGTTTCTATTCCTGAGTAGTTATAAACCTGAGCGCCTGAATTCTTCATCCAATAGCCTTCAGTAGGTGTAGTTGTTGTAACTTGTGAATAACCACCATCGTATTTGAACACGTTTGCTGCAGGATCTTTTCCAGACCACCAAGTATCTACTTCCATTCCAGCAGGATTTGTTCCTGGGACTGATACCATATTCCAACCATCCGTTACATTAACTGATAGTGAAAAAGTTGATGAACCTTCGCATATTCCATTAACATTGAAACCAGTTAATGTTACAAACTGTCCGGTGGCTGATATCTCTGTTGATGTTCCATTTGTTACATCTACTAATCTGAATGATCCGCCTTCACTGAAAAATCCATCCGACCAGTAGCCTGACCAGTATAAGTTGCCATCAGCTGGATTGAAATCCATATCCTGGCTAAAGCCTACTACCTGAGCTAACCCTAAATCTGTGCCTATCGCTGTGGCTACTGCCGTTGTTAAATCTAATGAGTATAATACTGCAACTGTTGAGAATGATCCTTCTACATTTATTATATATGCAGTACCATCACAATCTATTGCTATTGATGTTGGTAGATTTGCATTCTGTATCTGTCCTACTTGAGTTAATACCCCGGTTGTGATATCTATTGTGTACAGATATGATGCACTTCCAAAATCATCTCCACTTATTACATACCACATATCGTTCATTACATTGTAGGCCATTCCTTTTATATAACCCTGTCCTGATGCCAAACCACTTACCGGCGCTATACTGTCTCCGCTCATTGCTGTAAAATCAATGTGCCATAAATAGTAGCTGGCTGGGAATCCAAAATCAGCCATTATTGCATATTGTCCATCTACTTCATTATTGTCTGCTGTTGCTGGATAATAATTGCTTCCCTGTGGAAGAAAATTCATCGTGGTAAATGCACCTGTTGTCAGATCCATTGTTCCGTAGGAAAATACTCCTCCGTTAAATATGTATGACTCTGCTGTTGGAGGTGGTGGTGGTGGACATATTCCATTAACATTGAAACCAGTTAATGTTACAAACTGTCCGGTAGCTGATATCTCTGTTGATGTTCCATTTGTTACATCTACTAATCTGAATGATCCGCCTTCACTGAAAAATCCATCCGACCAGTAGCCTGACCAGTATAAGTTGCCATCAGCTGGATTGAAATCCATATCCTGGCTAAAGCCTACTACCTGAGCTAACCCTAAATCTGTGCCTATCGCTGTGGCTACTGCCGTTGTTAAATCTAATGAGTATAATACTGCAACTGTTGAGAATGATCCTTCTACATTTATTATATATGCAGTACCATCACAATCTATTGCTATTGATGTTGGTAGATTTGCATTCTGTATCTGTCCTACTTGAGTTAATACCCCGGTTGTGATATCTATTGTGTACAGATATGATGCACTTCCAAAATCATCTCCACTTATTACATACCACATATCGTTCATTACATTGTAGGCCATTCCTTTTATATAACCCTGTCCTGATGCCAAACCACTTACCGGCGCTATACTGTCTCCGCTCATTGCTGTAAAATCAATGTGCCATAAATAGTAGCTGGCTGGGAATCCAAAATCAGCCATTATTGCATATTGTCCATCTACTTCATTATTGTCTGCTGTTGCTGGATAATAATTACTTCCCTGTGGAAGAAAATTCATCGTGGTAAATGCACCTGTTGTCAGATCCATTGTTCCATACGAAAATACTCCGCCGTTGAATGTGTATGATTGCTGGGCCTGGATACTTATTCCAAGCACAAACAAAAACATAACACATAGTGAAAAATTTTTGAACATGTAACGCTCCCGAAATTTATGAGAAATTATATATGAATTATTATTAATGATTTATTGAAATTATGCTTAACTATTTAACCAGCATCATTTTTTTCGTACTCGTGAAACTGGCTGCTTCTAATTTGTATATGTAAATTCCACTTGTAAGATTTTGAGCATTAAATTGAACCTGATAACTACCGGCTTCCTTGACTTCGTTTACAAGAGTAGCGACTTTTTCACCCAATATGTTGTACACATTCAACATGACATTTGATTTTTGCGCTACTGAAAAGGAAATCATTGTTGAAGGGTTAAACGGATTAGGATAGTTCTGGTATAATGCAAATTTTGTTACTGGCTCAACATCAACTTCAACAATGTTTGAATACGAATAGCTTCCGTCGTAATCAATTTGTTTCAGTCTATATGAAATATTTCCTGATGAGGTTAATTCGTCTAAATAACTATAGCTTGATGGTTCAGTTGTTGTTCCTCTACCAGCAACGAATCCTAATACTTCCCATTCCCTAATGCCAGTTTTTCTTTGAACTTCGAATCCTGAATTATTTGTTTCAGTTGCAGTGGCCCAGTTTAGTTGAACAGATTGTTCAATTACATTTGCCTTAAAGCTTGATAATTCAACAGGAACAGTTGTATCTAAAGTTAGAACTAATGCATGTGCAAAATTTGATCCCGGAGGATAAGCTGTAATTCCTATCACATTTCCATCTGCAGAAATTGCCTGACCAAAAGGATAATACCAGTTTTCATAACCAGTAATTCCTAAGCTATCTTCAATAAAAGTTTTGAGTCTAACAATATCCAACCAGCCTGGCATTTTGATGAACCCTTGATAATTAAAACCACCCGGATCAACAAATCCTACAATTATTCCATTATCCGATATACCAATAGCGTCCCCGTTCCAATATAGAGATGAATCAGCAACTACATGCTGCATCCCATCGGCTTCAGTCCATATAAATGGCCAAACAGAGCCACCAACAATTACACTACCATCTGAATTCATTCCACGTGATTCACCAACTAAATAAGTTGGATCAAAACCACCCATAAAATGTGGTGTTGGGTCCCAATAGAAAGCTCTTCTATCTGGTCCGTTTTGTACTCCGTCCCATCCTGCAACAATAGAACCATCATCTGAAACTGTGTTAGCGCGACTATTATATCCACCCGCTTGTCCTAACAAACCAATACCGGTATCAGGAATTGACCAGTAGCAAGCTTCCACTCTATAGTTAGGATGCCACACCATACCGACTGCTTTTGTTCCTTCACTACTGATTCCGTAAGCGTGAGTGAACGATTGCGGATCAAGAGGTGGAACACCGGGAAGCCCCTCAAAACCATACCATTGATCGTTTGCAAAATAGCCTGCTCGTAAAACCGGGTCTCCGCCTACTATTAAACTTGTATCGCGAAATCTTCCAACAACGATTCCATTATTTGAGACTGAGTAACCTTCACCTTCAACATCTCCGACATTCATACGACCTGTAGCCGCCGACCAAATGAATGGTGGGCTTGGCCAGTTGCTTCCACAAACATAATTTCCGTCTTTCGAAATACCGGATATGCCACCATCACCAATATCAATCAGTTCCGGATTATATTGTGCATACAAAGTATATGAGATAAGAAACAAAATTGTAATTATCTTTTTCATTTTGGTTCTCCTTAAACGTGTTTGAAAAATTATTTTAATAGATTAATTTTTATTACATCTGAAAAATTTCCAGAAGTCATTTTTACAAGATAAATTCCGCTGGCAAGTTCGGAACCATTAAACTCTACTTTGTGCCTACCACTTTCCATAAAATCATTAACAATCGTTGCCACTTTTTCACCCAATAGATTGTAAACACTCAGGTTTACCAGCGCTTGCTCGGAAATATTAAATTCAATTGTTGTTGATGGGTTGAATGGGTTAGGATAATTTTGACTCAACGAATATTCACTCACTTGTTTAACATCAATCTCTACAACATTCGAATATTCAAATGAACCATCAAAATCCATTTGCTTAAGACGATATGAATAATTATTTGTTGAAACATTTTCGTCAACAAAACTATAATAACTTTGTTCTGTTGTAGTCCCTCTTCCACTAACAAAACCAATTTTAGACCAACTTGAATTTTCTGTCTTCCTTTCAATTGAAAATCCAAGATTGTTTGTCTCTGTTGCAGTACTCCACTTTAATTCAACGGCATTCCCAAAGTATTTTCCAGCGAAAGAAGTTAATTCAACCGGCACATTGCCTGCTAGTTTTACCACATAAGCATTTGGGCCACCGCCTTGTGGATACGCTGTCCCAACAATTGTTAAACCATCAGCTGAAATAGAATTAGCAAATGGAAAATACCAGTTAGATATTCCAGTTATCCCAAGACTATCAATTAGATAATTCTTAAGAAAAGCAATATCATCCCATTCGGGTCTTTTTATAAAAGCATTATAATTACCAACACCAATACTAACGTAACCAACGATAATATCGTTGTCAGAAATATCTTTCGCATAGCTAGCATAATTTATATAATTGGTTGTAATCCATTCCATTCCTGTTGATTGACTCCAGACAAAGGGTGCACCCGTGGAACCACCTACTATTTTACTTCCATCTGAATTTAGACCTTCACACTGTCCAGCAGGATAAGTGGAATCATATCCGCCCATATAGTGAGGCGTTGGGTCCCAATAAAACGCTCTTCTGTCAGGACCATTTTGTTCACCATCCCAGCCGACAATTCTAAAATTATTGCCATTTACAACAACATCATTAGCTCTGCTGCTACCACCACCCGTTCTTCCAAGGAGATGAATACCGGATGAATCCCAATAGACCGCTTCAGCTTTCCAGGTTGGTATCCATTGCATACCCACTATCATTGATCCGTCGCCCGAAATTCCGTATGCGTGTGTAAAAGACTGCTCGTCAAGAACCGGATAACCAGGATAACCTGGTAAAGAGTCCCATTTGTTATCTTGATAATATCCGGCACGATATGTTGGATTCCCACCTGGTGCAATAAGTGATGTATCTAGAAATCTTCCCGCCACAACACCATTATCAGAAACTCCAAATGCTTCACTGTAATTTAATGAGCCAAGATCAACCCTACCGTTAGCTTCAGACCATATCCAGGCTGGAGCAGGATAATTATTGCCGACTACGTAAATTCCATTATTAGAAATTTTGGCAGCACCGCCCTGTCCCAAATCTATAAATTCGGGAGTGTTTTGAGAATGGATAAAAACTGTAAATAGTAAGAAAAGAAAAGAAATTGTAAATAGCTTTTGCATTTTGACTCCTTAAACGATTAACTAAAATTTCACGATGCAAAAGTAATCGGAGACTACTTAGAGATTATTACGAATTCTGTGCAATGATTTGTTATTTTTAAGCAGATGGGTTAATGATGCAAAATCTTGAAATATTCAAAGAAATTTCATTCCGATTTTACATACTCACTTGGTGGGACACCAAATTTTTCTTTAAAACTATGGGTAAATCCAGGTGCATCACTAAAACCTACTCTAAATGCAATTTCTGATATATTTCCTACTTTACTCTTCAATAGTTCGGCTGCATAATCCAATCTGGTAGCTCTTATAAGCTTCCCTGCAGATTGATTAATAAGTGCATTCAATTTCCTGTTTAATTGTGATACGCTCAATCCTACCTCATTAGCCAGATATGTAACTCCAAACTGAGGATTTTCAATATTTTTCTTTATGCAATTGAATACTTTCTCAAGAAATTCCTGGTCGATTGGTTTAGCTTCAATTTTATCAATACTGATTGCACTAACTTCTTTATAACGTTCTTTTAGTAGAGATCTTAGTTTGATAAGATTCCCAACTCTTGCAAAAAGCTCTTTTTTGCTGAATGGTTTTATAAGATAATCATCTACTCCAATATCAAGACCTTTTAATTTACTTTCCTCATCAGCTTTAGCGGTTAACATAATTATCGGTATATGACTTGTTCTTCTGTCATTTTTTAGTTTTAGCGCAAGATCATAACCATTTGTTATTGGCATCATAACATCCGTAATAACCAGATCAGGCACAAAATCAAATGCTTTTTTAATTCCTTCTTCACCATTTTTTGCAAGGAGAACATTAAAATTTTCAGTCAACTGTTCCTGAATATAATTTCTCATCTCAGTATTATCCTCAACAATTAAAACAATTTCTTTGTCCTTTATTCCACTTTCCTCATCATCAACTAATGTTGGATTTTCTTCTGAATCAATTTCATCTCGAACCTTATTATATATTCGGGAGTTTTCATCATCATGCACTAACTCTACAAACGATTTATTCAACAAGTGTTCTTTACCTATCTGAAGATAAATTTTAAATGTTGTCCCCTTTCCGGAGGAACTTTCAACTTTTATTTCACCATTATGAAGATCAACAAGCTCTTTAACTATCGCCAGTCCAATTCCAGTTCCTTCATATTCACGGGTATGCGAACCGTCAACCTGATAAAATCTGTCAAAGATATGCGGCAGTGCTGATTCACTTATTCCGATTCCAGAATCCTTCACAAATATTTCAATCCTATTCTTTGCCTCAGTTTCATTAATCACCAGGGAAATCACACCGCCATTTGGAGTGAACTTTATCGCATTGGAAATAAGATTATTAAAAATTTCCTCAAGCTTTTCCTTATCAAAATAAATATAAACGGACTCAAGCGAAGAAGTGAATTCCAATTTTACATTCTTTCTTTCAGAATAAGATTCGAAAGCTGAAAACACTTTTTTTAAAAATCTAACCAGCTCAACGTTAGCAACTTTTAATTTGATTTCGCCGGCTTCAAGTCTTGAAAGTTCCAATAGTTGATTAATTAATGAGTGCAATCTCTTCGAATTAGAAAGTGCCATCTTTAGTTTTGTTTTAATTTTCTCTTCAGTGGTTGAATCAAGGATATTTTCTATCTGCCCCATAACCAGTGTAAGTGGAGTCCTGAACTCATGAGAAATATTTGTAAAGAAATTTGATTTAAGTCTGTCGAGTTCAACTAATTTCTTTGCCTGATCCTCAAGAGTTTCCTTCTGTTCTCTTACTTCTTTTGTTCTCTCATTCACTAGAGATTCAAGCTCAACATTTCGCTTCTCCAAATATTTAACCCGATAATTAATGAACAACCATATGGCAGAAAGAAAAATCAGGATATACACGAAAACTACCCATCGTGATATGTACCACGGCGTTGGAATATAAAAGCTGAAAACTGCTTCAGGGCTAATTTCTCCATATGCATTTATAGCTCTAACATGGAAATTGAAATTTCCAGAAGGAAGATTTGTGTATTCTTTCCATGGTTCTTTAGACCATTCGGACCAATCTTTGTCAAAACCTTCAAGATAATATTGATACTGATGTGACTCTTCATTAATGTAAGACGAAATCGAATAATTAAATTCAATCGATGTAAGATTTGATGGAATACTCCATTCCTTATCTTCACTATCTAATTTCGAAATTAATCCTCCATAATAAATAATGGAATCACCCTCCGTTTTAACTTCTCTGATTAATGCAGGGTAATTTACTCTGGTTATAGTCTGGTTAAATGATTTGACATCGAAACGGTAGAGCTTATTACCAGCGGTAATCCAGATGATGTCCCGGGTTTTTCTATCCGGAAATAACCGATAAGGAATAAAGTTGAAGTCTCTTTCAAGAATTGTGTTAAGTATAGGATAGGTTTTTCTACCTGGTGTTCCTTCTTCTGAAAAGTTGACTCTTGATAATTCGATATTTTTATTTCGTCCACCCAAAATCCAGATATTGCCCTGAATATCTTTCTTCACATCTGAAACTTTATACCCCTCTGAAAAATATCCACCGAAAACATTTTCATGATAAAAACTGTTTTCATTATTATCGAACAATATAAAGCCATTAGCATATCCAAAAATAATTTTGTTATTAAATTCAATTGGTATCAATCCCTGATCAGGAATACCCTGCTCTTTCCCAAATCTTGAAATACTAAATGAAGAATTTTGTCCGTTGCTGTGGGGTATAATTTTGATCAAACCTCTATTGAAAGTTGCGAGCCATATAGTTCCATCCTTTTCTTCAATAATATGGTATATTATCTCAGAAACTCCCGGAATCCTGCCTCCGTCAATCCACTTTCCATCAATTTTTTTTAAAGTTGCCAAACCATCGTGTAATCCAACGTAAATAAGATTTTCATCTACCCTGGATCGGCAAAAAGAGTAGGCAAATCTCCATGATGTGTTTATTAATTCGGTATTTGTTCCGTACAATTTGTAAACGCCATTTGTTGTTGCCACAAGCTGATACTCACCAAGATCAAGTATCTCCCAGGATTCAGAATTAATCCCTTCCACTTTTGTGAATGTTGAATTGTAATCTCTTCTTTCGCTATTGACAGCGTAATAAATTCCGTTTGCCGATGATACAAATAATTTATTAGCATATTCATGAATGGCAAACAAACTTCCATCTAATCCAAAATGCGAATCGAATACGGAGAGTGCTGATGGATAATTTAACCTTGCGATCCCATTGTTCAGTCCCAGCCATAGTTCACCGGAAGGACAAGGATAAATAAACCAAACTGTGTTATCATTTAGACCAATTGTCTTGTTGATTACTGAGAGAAGTTTCCCATTTTGATCGATTACAAACATTCCGCCATTCTGAGTTCCAAACGCAAAAGTATTGTTACTTAGAATTGCGCCACGGAAATAAAGTTGGTTCTCTATAATATATTTATCTGCATCAGTGCGAAATTTTGAAATTGAATTATTATTAAAAATGTAAAATCCATTATCGGTCCCGACCAAAATTTTATTGTCGGATATTTTACCGCTTTCTAGCGGAAGCATTGAGTAAATTGTTAAATCTTTAAATCCTTCACCATTTTTTGTTAGCTTAACCGAATCATTTTCAATAACGCATAATCCTGTTCCAATTTCAGGGACAAAGTATTCATCATTCACAATGAATGCCGGGCTAAAAATAGACTTGGACTTCCAGATTTTAGTCGCATTTGAATTTTTGTCACGTGAATAGATAGCAGAGTTTTCTAAATAGAATATATGTGAAGCACTCTGGAAATAAACTCCTTCTGCAACTGGCCAGATTGTCCATATATCCCCAAAATTTCTTTCCGAAATGGGGAGATGTTTTATTAAAGATTTAAATTGAAGCTTACCCTTAGCGTCTGTTTGAAGCAATCCAAATTGATCCACACCACCAACGAAAATTGTTCCGCTGTCATTAATTGCAATTGTTCTTGCAACTTCGTTTTCAATTTCGATTATGCGCCAGTTGGAACCGTCGTATTCAATAACACCGCCAGTATTTGCAAAATACATTATTCCCCTTTTGTCTTGAACGATTGCCCAGTTTTGGGGTGTTCCACCATGCTCAGAAGGCAGGTAGTTTCTTATTATCGGTAAGCCAACCAGCAAATTATTCTGCGCAGATAAATAGTTGAAGGATAAATCCAAACTACTTAGGATTATGCATAGCGATATCAAAGAGAATAATTTCATACATCACAAATTAAGTATTCAGATTATGAAAATGATATGTAATTTTTTATCAATGATTTGCTTCGTAAATTCCAAGTGCAATGAAATCAAATTACAGAAAAGGCGGTATCGGAGCAGTAATGGACGAATATGAGCGAGCTGCATCTGAATTTAAAAATCTGGTTAAAAAGATAAATGAATCAGATTTCATTAAAATTGTAGATGAGGATACAACAGATGAAGACTGTCGTTCAGTCCGGACAATTGTTTCTCATGTAACTAACTCCGGTTATGGTTACGCAAACTATATCAGGGATTGGTACTCAATACCTAAAAATTCGCCGGAAAGAAGATTGCTTTCACAAAAAGATTTTTTTTTGGAATTTGATAAAATGATTTCTTATTCGGCTGAAACTCTTGAGAAGAAATGGGAGTATTCCGATGATATGATTCAAAAAGTGAAAATAAAGGTACGTTGGGGACCTGAGTACGATCTTGAGCAATTACTCGAACACGCAGTTGTTCATATTCTTCGACACAGACGCCAAATCGAAAAGTTTGCTGCAGCAGAAAAAATTTCAATCTCAGACTGACAAAATTATTTTTCTACTCAATGTTAAAAGAAAAATCTTTAATCCCTGTCGTATTATTTTCAATTGCGATGGCTTATCTGGAATCAGCAGTTGTTGTTTATCTTCGTGTTGTTTATGGAATTGAAAATGTCTTACAGGATATAAATCTTACGCCGGACAGATATACTATTATAGAAATTGGAAGAGAAGCAGCAACCATTGTAATGCTCGCAATGATTGCCATGTTAGTCGGACAAAATAAACCCAAGAAGCTTGGTTACTTCCTTCTCACATTTGGGATCTGGGATATTTTTTATTACATCTGGCTTTATATTTTTATCGACTGGCCTCAATCTATTTTTGAATGGGATATACTTTTTTTAATTCCTCTTCCTTGGTGGGGACCCGTGATTGCACCGGTTCTGATTTCAGTCTTACTAATTTCAATCGGAATTTTACTTATAAATGATTTCAAGTTTAAAGTTAAAATGATGGATTGGATGTTATTTGTTATTTCAGTAATTCTGATTTTATATTCATTCACAGAAGATAGTATCCGAATTATATTCAGTGGAGAAGGAAACTTTTATGAAATCAGACCTACTTCTTATAGCTGGATATTATTCATATTTCCTTTCCTGCTTTGGGTGATAATCTCAATTAAAGTCTTCTTTCCACTACAGAAAAATATTAATGGAAGCTAATTATCAACCAATTGACCCGAATTTCACTGGATAATCAATTTTATCAACAGAAAAAGCAGATTTCTTCCAAGTTAAGATTGAATGTTAGCCCATTGAAAACTATTATTGTACAGTAATTATTTTAAATACTAAAACTCTGGAGAGAATTTAATGGGAAGAGGCGATAAAAAATCAAAAAAAGGAAAAAGATTTCAACATTCATTTGGCAAAACCCGTTTACGAAAAAAGGGTCTTACAATAAGTTCTCGCAAGAAAGTTGAAGAGAAACCAAAACCAGTAGAACAGAAAAAGCAAGTAAAAGCAGAACCACAAATTGTAAAGCCGGCAACAGTTTCTGAACCAAAAGTAGAAGAAGTAAAAATAAAAGAGCCCGAAGTAACTGAGATAAAAGAAGAAGTTAAAGTTCCTGAGGTAAGAGAAGAACCGGTTTCAGAAGTTCCTGAAATTGCTGAAAAGCCTATTGAAGAAAAAGCAGAGCCGGAGCCACCTAAAAAAGAATTATCGAAAGAAGTTCCCAAAGAAAAGGAAGCTGAGAAAAAACCGCCCAAAAAAAGAGGCAGACCAAAAAAGAAAAAAGAAGAATAGTTTTTCCTGCCATTCCTGTTAATGGACTAAAAAGTAATTGTTCTCACGATCTGAGTCTGGTATAGTTAAACTGCCGAGTTGGACTTCATTTAATATTCCCGTTAAGTCAACCTCTGCAATAAAGATATCATCCCCATCCTTCCAGACATCAGATGAATAATAATATTCATCCTCTGTTTCATTCAAATAAATTAATTTCAGATTAATAGGAGTGGGTATTGTTCCATTCTTTCGAATTGAAATTTTTGCAGTCGTTTCCCCAATCTCAACTTTTTCAATTGCCAAATCAGGGTAACCAAATTCAAAAAACCACGGTTTCCAAAACCAATTCAGATCCTTCCCAGTAACTTCATTAAAAGTGAAGAAAAGATCATATGGTGTCGGATGTTTGCCATTCCAACGTTCAATAAATTCCTGCAATGCTTTGATGAATAAATCATCACCGAGCATATCGTTTAAGAATTCATAGGCAATTGACGGGCGGTTATAAGCTGAGTTGCGATATGAAGGATAACCCAAATAAAGTGAAATAGCCATTGGGGGAATATCATTTTCAGTTCCTGCAATACTTTCATAACTGCTGACCGTACTTATTAAACGGGCATTGATTCCTGCAAATTCTTCCATATAGTTGAACGGCAGCATAACAGCCCAACCCTCATCCATAAAAGCATATTTCTTTTCATTGGTACCGACATAAAATGGGAAATACTGGTGTGAAATTTCGTGCGCGGTCAAGGCAACAGTATTTTCCCAAATTTCCTGTGAACCATTATTTATCATCATTGGGAATTCCATTCCGCCACCGGAAAGACTTCCATTGTTAAAAGCAATCATAGTTGGGTACGGGAAAACGATCCCTGGAATACTTTGTGAGAAATAGTCTATTAGTTCTCTACTAACTTCGGCAACATCGAAAAAGTCAGGCGAATCTTCAGGGTAAATAGCCTGAATGAAAACTTTCTTATTAGATGCACTATCATTTATTATCTGTAATCCATCCCATAAATATTTGTCACTGATGACGAATGCGAAATCGGTTACATTACTCGCATTAAATTTCCAGATATTTTTTTCACTATTGTTTTTATAGATTGGGCTGGATGATAGATCTTCAGTTGTAATTATTTTTACAACTTTATTAGAATTTTTTGCCGAAGAATATTTTTTCATAATTTCTTTGCCCAGAACTTCCTCCGGATTGCTGAGTTCGCCAGTAGCCCAAACACCGAATTTATTCGGGACAGTTATGTTTACATCAAAATCTGAAAAGTCATTGTAGAATTCAACCTGACCGTCGTAGTTATTAAAGTCCCACCCATCAACGTCATCATAAACTGAAACCTGTGGGTACCAGTATCCAACAAAAATGGTTGTTGAATCATAAATCCCCATTCTCAAATTTGATTTTGCTGATAATTGAAAACTCCATTCAACTGAAATGTTCATGGATGAGTTTGGCGAAAGTGTTTTTGGTAAATTAAGCAAAGCAATAGTATTCTGAACTCTGAAGATGCTTCCGTTTTCCAGATTTACTGATAGTCCATCAATTTTAATTTCGTCAATAGTAACTCCTTCAGTCACACCTTCTGGATTAAAAGAATAATCCCGGGCACTACCTCTTTTAAAAATATTCGGATATAACCTTAATACAATTCTCCTTAAAGAATCCGGACTATTATTATAATAAATAACCTTTTCCCTCCCCATTATCTTATATGTCGCAGGATCAATTTCAACATCAATTTTATAATCGGACGAATTCTGCCAGTATTCTGCTCCAGGATTTCCGTCGTAAGAGCGTGTTCCTTTGTCATAAGCGGCTTTAATATTCCTTGGTATATATAATCCCTCTTGTCCGTAGGAACTGAAAACAAAAAGAATATTAATTAAGACTAGGGCTGTGATATTTTTTCTCAAAGACATTTAATCCTCGATTTATTTCTCTGAAGGAAGGTACACTTGATGTTTAGTTATTCGAATAAAGAATTTGCTTCCTCTTTACCAAATTTATTTTTGCCAAATCTTTTATACGCAAGTGCAGTTGCTTCTCTTCCTCTTGCAGTTCTCTGGATGAAACCTTGTTGAATCAGGAAAGGTTCGTACACCTCCTCAATTGTTCCTGGATCTTCATTAACTGCTACCGAAAGAGTATTCAAACCAACCGGACCACCATTATATTTTTCAATTATAGCGAGAATGATTTCCTTATCCATCTCATCCAGACCAAAATCATCTACCTCAAGAGCATTCAATGCTTTCTTAGCTACTTCAATATCAATTTTCTTTTTATCGTCGTGATCGGCAAAATCTCTGGTACGTCTTAAAAGTCTGTTGGCAATTCTGGGCGTGCCTCTGGATCGTTTTGCTATTTCATATGAAGCATCCTCATCTACTTTTACATTTAGGATACCTGAAGATCTTAATATTATTTTTTGAATACTTTCTGCTGCATAATAATCCAGTCTGAATTTTATTCCGAACCTGTCTCGTAAAGGTGAAGTTAACATACCTGCACGAGTTGTAGCTCCAACTAATGTGTATTTGGGAAGACTTAATTGGATAGTTCTTGCATTTGGTCCGCTGTCGATCATAATATCAAGTTTGTAATCTTCCATTGCTGAATAAAGATATTCTTCGACAACAGGACTTAGGCGATGTATTTCATCTATAAACAGTACAGACTTTTCTTCTAAATTTGTAAGAAGTCCTGCAAGATCACCTGGTTTTTCCAGCACGGGACCCGAAGTAACTTTCAATTTAACTCCCATTTCATTTGCGATAATATAGGCAAGAGTTGTTTTACCAAGTCCCGGAGGACCAGTGAGTAGGCAATGATCCAGGGCTTCATCTCTTTTTTTTGCGGCCGAGATAAACACATTAAGATTATCTGTGATTTTTCTCTGACCACCAAAATCATTAATGTTAATGGGGCGAAGAGACAGTTCAAAATTTTTATCTTCCGGAGTTATGTCTGGATTAGTCGATTTAGATTTCCTCATTAGACTTTATTTTTTTATTCTGAAGTGAAATTTATCAAAATGCTGAACAATATTTATTCGTTTTAATCAAGTTACAAGTTCTTTATTTCTGATTTTTAATTTATGAATAATTAATACCATTAGCGTCATCAAAGCAATCATTATAAGTGCAGCTATAAACGCTTCCCATCCCGAGAAACTACGCCCCCACATCAAATTAATTCCGGGAGACCAGGCACTTCCATAAAGTATTATTAGATGAACAACGTAGATAAGGAGAGTATTCCTTCCTGCAAGAATTATTAAATTTGGGATCCGATCTACTCTTAACGATACAAACGAAACAACTGAAGTAAGTAATAGTACAAATCCTATTCTAAAAAAAATTGTTGCGGGATCAATCTGCGGATTTAGTGTTGGTATTTGCAAATTTTCCAGTGCTACTTCACTGATCAATGCAATTAGAGTAAATGTGGCGCCGAATATAGCAATTATTATACTGAAGCGAGTCGTTTTAAAGACTAATGGATTTTCGGCAAGATAGTTACCCAATACTCCACCCGATATTACGTATCCTGCCCATGGAAAAAGTGGAAACAATGAGCCAGTTCCTGCATAAAAATATGCTGCCAATGGTTCAGGAAAGATAGATATCCAATCAATCCTATAAACGAATGGAGATACAAGAAAAATAAATGTTGTTACAATAACAAAGGAGGAAAGAAACTTAAAATTAAATTTTTCAGATAAGAAAAGAATGAATAGCAAAACGAGCAGGCTGAATCCAATTAATTGAAGTACGTCCACTGAATAAAATAAATTCCATTGCTCGGTGGTTACATCTGAAAATTCGAATATCGTCCAGGTAGGATATCGGAGCATATAGCCTAAAAATAATAGTAGAAATGCCCGTCGGACTCCTTTTTTAACTCTGTAATTTTTAGTAAATGGTTTTTTTACAGATCTGAAAAGATAAGTAAAAACGGTCCCGGCAGTGAACATAAAAATCGGTGCGGTCATCCCGCGGAGGAAATGCCAAACAACATAGACTGGTAATTCGGCAGAGCGAAATTGTTCTGCAAGTAATACATCTATTGTATGACCCTGCACCATTTGCAAAACTGCAATAGTCCTCATAAGGTCTATAAATATTATCCGATGTGCCTGATCTGTAGTATGCATTCAGATTGAGATAAATACTACAGAAAATTAGCAATAAAAAAGCCCGCTAAAAAGCGGGCTGGAAATAATTTTAATTATGCATTCAAGAAATTTCTATGGATCTTGGTTTAGCTTTTTCGCTTTTTGGAAGCGAGACAATTAACTGACCATTATCATATTTTGCATTTATTTTTGTTTTATCAATTGTATCTGAAATTTTAAATTTCCTGAAATAATTCCCAAGTTCTGTTTCATTAAGTATATAATCTCTGCTGATCACTTCATTGTAATTTATTCTGCCAAAGACGATAAGCGACTCATCAATTACTTTTACCTGTACTCCACTCCTCGTTACTCCCGGCATATTAGCAATCATTATATACTCATCTGCATTTTCATAAATATCTGTAATGGGAAGAATATTATTTTCGCTTCTCAGTATTTCCTCGATCGAATTATTATTAAGAGCTTTTACTGCAACTATTTCTTTACTGTCAGACATTATCAACTCCTTTTATATGAAATAATGAGGGATCGCTTGATCCCTCACAATCAATATTATTTATCCTTATTATCTTTATTTTCATTATCATCTACAACTTCAAAAGATGCATCCTGTACATTCTCTTTCTGATCCTTTGCTTGCTCCTGCTCTCCAGAACCGGTAGTTTGTTGTTCACCACCTGGCTGCTGCTGACTAGCCTGCTGATAAAGTTGTGATGCAATTTCGTTCCATACTTTGTTCAACGATTCCGTTGTCGATTTCATTTGATCGGGATTATTGCTTGCTATGGCATCTTCAACTTTTTTAATCTCAGTCTCTAACTTTGATTTAGACTCATCAGAAATTTTATCCTTCATTTCTTCCATCTGTTTCTTTGTCTGGAAGACGAGAGTATCAGCCTGATTCCTTACATCAACACTTTCCTTTTTCTTTTTATCTTCAGCGGCATGTTCCTTAGCATCGTTTTTCATCTTTTCTATTTCTTCATTACTTAATCCGCTTGAAGAAGTAATACGAATACTCTGTTCTTTATTCGTTGCTTTATCTTTTGCGTTTACGTGCAGAATACCGTTAGCATCGATATCAAATGTAACCTCAATCTGAGGAACACCTCTAGGAGCTGGTGGAATTCCATCTAAATGAAACCTTCCAAGCGTTCTGTTGTCTCCAGCCATTGTTCTTTCACCTTGCAGAATATTAATTTCCACAGATGGCTGATTATCAGAAGCTGTTGAGAAAACCTCGCTTTTCTTTGTTGGAATCGTTGTATTTGAATCAATCAACTTAGTCATAACACCACCAAGTGTTTCTATACCGAGTGATAACGGAGTTACATCAAGTAACAATACATCTTTAACATCACCGGCAAGAACACCACCCTGAATAGCTGCACCAATTGCAACAACTTCATCTGGGTTAACACCTTTATGTGGTTCTCTTCCAAAAAGATCTTTTACAAGCTGTTGAACCATTGGGATTCTGGTTGAACCACCAACAAGAATAACTTCGTTAATATCTGAAGCGGAAACTCTTGCATCTTTCATAGCCTGTTCACAAGGGATTTTTGTTCTATCAACGAGATCATGGATTAATTGCTCAAATTTCGATCTTGATAAATTGAGATTTAAATGTTTAGGACCATCCTGTGTAGCCGTTATGAATGGAAGATTTACATCGGTTGAATTCGATGAAGATAATTCAATCTTTGCTTTTTCTGATGCTTCTTTTAATCTCTGTAAAGCCATCGGATCTTTCCTTAAGTCAATTCCTTCAGCTTTCTTAAATTCGTCTGCAAGAAAGTCTATTAATCTCTGGTCAAAATCATCACCACCAAGATGAGTGTCACCATTGGTAGATTTAACTTCAAACACACCTTCGCCAAGCTGCAGAATAGAAACATCGAATGTACCACCACCTAAATCGTAAATTGCAACGGTGTGGTCTTTTGTCTTTTTATCTAATCCGTAGGCTAATGCAGCAGCAGTTGGCTCATTAATAATTCTCTTCACTTTTAACCCTGCAATTTCACCAGCATCCTTAGTTGCCTGTCTCTGTGAGTCATTAAAGTAAGCAGGAACAGTTATAACTGCTTCTGTAACTTCCTGCCCGAGATAATCTTCAGCAGTTTTTTTCATCTTCTGCAAAATCATTGCGCTTATTTCTGGTGGTGAGTATATACGATCATCAATTTTAACTCTTGCAGAATTACTATCACCGGAAATGACCTCGTAGGGAACTTCACCCTTTTCAGTTCCAACTTCATTGATGAATCTTCCCATAAATCTTTTTATTGAAAATATCGTGTTCTGTGGATTGGTAATCGCCTGTCTTTTAGCAGGTTGACCTACCAGCCTTTCACCAGATTTTGTAAATGCGACTACTGATGGGGTCGTTCTTCCACCTTCCGAATTAGGAATTACCACCGGATCATTACCTTCCATAACAGCAACGCACGAATTAGTTGTACCTAAATCAATTCCTATTATTTTTCCCATTTTTTACTCCTTTAATTTATATTTTTTAATTTGCTCTTCATTTAATTTTTCTCTTACAATTAGATAACTTTAAACCTTTCCAATATGAATGCCAGGAGAGAACATTACCTCTAAATTATTTTAGTATATAGTTTTAGGGGCATTGCTAGTAGATGCTAATGATGAAGCTCGAGGCAGAGGTATTGTCATAATGGCATTATAAATTGGTATTTGACTTAGATGAATGACATAATTGTAGACCTGAATGATAGGAAGGTACGCCAAGAGAAATTCCCAAAATTCAATAAATCATATATCAGGGACGATTTTAAATTAAATATCAAGGAATCAAAATATATTTTTTTACTTGCAGCGTTAAAATCCTTTTCAAATAACTAATTTTGCTATGATTATTCGGAGATAAAATGTTTAACCTGGAAATTTTTGACATCAAGCTTGAGACGGAATACTTAGGTAGAAATTTCATTTATACTGATGAGATTGAATCGACCAACACAGAATTACTTTCCAACAGACAATTGAATAAAAAGTCTGGGACCGTTCTATTAGCAGAGAAGCAGTTATCCGGAAAAGGAAGAAAAGATAGAATTTGGCATAGCGCGAAAGGCTTGAATCTTACTTTTTCTATTCTCTTGTCGAATGATATTGTTAAAAATATAAATTTAAATTATTTGAACCTGATTGCATCTCTTACTGTTTCAAATGCGATTGAAAATTTATATCAACTAAAAACAGAATTAAAATGGCCGAACGATGTTTTAATCAATAAGAAAAAAGTCGCAGGCATTTTGACGGAAACTATTATTAAAGGTAGTAATATTGAAAGGGTTGTTATCGGGATTGGATTAAATTTGAACCAGATTTCATTCCATGGAGATTTTAATATTACACCAACCTCATTAAAACTTGAAGCCGGGTTTGATATTGAAAGAGAAAATCTCCTTGCAGAAATTTTAAATATTGCTGAAGAATTACTTGATGAGGCAGTAAAAATGCCTGAAAATATCTTAAATGACTGGCGCAGTAGATGTGAAATGATTGGCGACAAAATATCTGTGACTGAGAATGACAAAATAAGAACAGGAATTTTCCATGACATTGATGAAAACGGATACCTCCTTTTTAAAAGTAACAATACCTTAGAAAAAATACATTTTGGTGATGTGAGTTTGCTTTGATGCTTTTAACTATTGACGTCGGAAATACAAACATCAAGTCCGCATTATTTGAAGCTGAGAATTTAAAAGATTTTAAAGTCCATTCTAACATCGAAAAATTAAATGACTTCTTTAGTTCAATTCAAACAAAAAACGCAGCCATCTGTTCGGTAAACCCCTCGATCGGAAAATCCATATATGAAATTCTAGTATCCAGAGGGATATCAGTTTTTCAAGCAAACATTAAGCATAAATTTAATTGTACTATAAACTATGACACACCACACACATTGGGTTTGGACCGGGTTTGTTCTGTGGCTGGGGCACTGCAAATTGCTATTAGTAAAAATCTACTTAAATCTTATCAATATCTGATGACAATTGATTTTGGCACTGCCACAACAATTAATATAGTATCACCGGAAAAAGAGTTTATTGGTGGATTGATAGCTCCGGGTGTAAAAACTATGTTTCGCTCGTTAAGCGAAGAGACTGTCCAATTACCATTGACTGATCTGAGCAGTTATAGTGGGCTCATTGGAAAGTCTACAATTTCAAGTATTGTTAGTGGTGTTTTAAATTCGACTTTGGGAATGATCAACGAAACTGTAAACTGGATAAAAGTTCGTTCAAAAATAGAACCGTTGATTTTTGTTACCGGGGGAAATTCAGAATTAATTTTCCCGCATATAAATCACAAAGTAACAATTGAAAAAGCTTTAGTGCTAAGGGGATTAAAAATTGTTTATGATTTGAATCATAAAATTAATTAGACTGAGACCAAAGTATTATCAATTAATCTAGTTTTACCAATTTTACAGGCAACCAGGACAAAATAATCTTTCCCTTTAATAAGTTCATCAATAATTTCAAATGATTCTGCTTCAACAATTTTCAGATAATCAAGATCAGTATATGTCGTAATTGAATATAGTTCTTTCATTTCTGACAAAATAATTCCCACTCTTCTTTCATTTGATGAAATTAGTTTTTTTGCTAGCTCAAGTGATTGATAAAGAACCACAGCTTCTTTTCTTTCTTTAGGTAAGAGATAAACATTTCTGGAACTCATTGCTAATCCATCGGATTCACGAACAATGGGACAACCAACAATTTTAACATCAACCTTTAAATCTCTAATCATCTGTTTGATTACCATCAGCTGTTGCGCATCTTTCTGGCCAAAGAATGCAAAATTTGGTTTTACACAATTAAGCAATATCAAAACAACAGTTGCTACTCCCCGAAAATGAGTCGGACGAAATTCTCCCTCAAGTTTATTAGTTACAATTTCAACATTCACAAATGTCTGAAAATTCTTTGGATAAATTTCCTCAACTGATGGAATAAAAAGGTAATCTACTCCTTCTTTTATAAGAAGTGCGGAATCTTTCTCAACGTTTCTTGGATAGCTACGGAAATCTTCCGAAGGAGCGAACTGTGTTGGATTTACAAATATTGAAACTATTGTAACATCGCAGCTTTTTTTGGATTCTCTTATTAATGAGAGATGACCTTCATGCAGGGAACCCATAGTAGGCACAAATCCGATGGTTTTACCGGATAGCTTTAGGCTTTTTGAAATTGAGATTAATTCTTGTGAGGATGAAACAGCTTTAATATCTGCCTCAGGTCATTAATTCCAGAAGATTGTTAATTGTTTGCTTAAGATTTTTTCTATGAGAGATCAAATCTATGAAACCTTTTTCAAGCAAAAATTCTGATCTCTGGAAACCCTCCGGCAAATCTCTCCCGATTGTTTGTTTGATTACGCGCGGACCAGCAAACCCGATGAGTGCATTTGGCTCTGCAATATTAACGTCGCCAAGCATAGCATAGCTTGCAGTAGTTCCACCAGTAGTCGGATCTGTAATTACAGAAATATAAGGTATGCCAGCGTCAGCAAGACGTGTTAATCTTGCACTAGTTTTTGCTAGTTGCATTAATGAGTAAGCAGCTTCCATCATCCTGGCTCCACCGCTTTCGGAAATTATTATCAAAGGAATTTTATTTTTTAGAGCTCTATCAATGCACCTTGCAATTTTTTCTCCAACAACAGATCCCATACTTCCACCAATGAACTTAAAATCCATACAAGCTAAGGCTACACTTCTTCCTTCAATTTTTCCTGTACCTACTTTTACCGCTTCATAAAGTCCTAATGATTTTACAGTGTTAGATAATCTGTCTTTGTACTTTTTCGTGTCTTCAAATTCCAGGGGATCCGGCGATTGCATTTTTTTATGCATCTCTTTAAAACTACCTTCATCCAGTACAATACTTATGTATTCGTTGCTGCCAATTCGGAAATGGTGATCGCACTTAAGACAGGTCCAAAGATTTACTTCAAGTTGTTTTTTGTGAATTATCTCGTCACAACTGGGACATTTCTCCCATAAACCATCGGGCAGATCTTTCTTTTGTGAATCGGGAGAAATATTATCTTTAGATCTTTTAAACCAGGGCATTAACTTCCTTTTTTTACAATATCTGCATAAATAGTCAAAATCTTCGTCGGATCTTTGGGATCGTTGGAACTAATAGTAACTGTTCTACTCATTTTACCGGATCTGTTTTTAGTATCAAGTTCCACTTTAATTGTTCCTTCCTGACCGGGATCTATATTATCCTGACTTAACAATGCTGCCGTACATCCGCACGATGTTCTAATATCCTTAATTGTTAAAACTGAACTGCCTTTATTAGCAAAATTGAATGTGTAGTTTACTTTATCACCCTCATTTACTTTTCCAAAATCGTGTTGAGTTTCAGTAAAATATATTGTTGGGTTTCCCTCATTTGATGAAACAGATGAAACTACATTGCCTGTAATACTTAACATCATTTCCGGGTTCTCGGGATCATTCGAAGAAATTCTTACCGTCTTTGATTGTTTGCCCATTCTGCCAGCCGAATTGAATGTGACGAGAAGATTAGTTGACTGACCAGGTGCTAACTCACGATCTTCAGGTGATGCTGCGGTACAACCACATGATGCTTTTACATCAGTAATTTTCAATAAGTCCCCACCTGCATTTGATAAGACAAATGTATGGGATACTTTCTCTCCCTGCTTAATATCTCCAAAATCAAAATTCGATTGCTGTAGCACTAATTTTGGCTGCATAAGCTGAGCGAAAATAATCGATGAAAATAAAAAGAAAGTGATTATGATGTTCTTTAACATTTGCTTTTCTCCTTTACTATAAAATCCTTTAAATAATTTGGTTCGAGATAATCGTATTTGAATGTCTTTTTTTCCATTCCAAATCTTACTGCCCATTTAGCTACAAAAAGAGGATTAGGCACGAAAGGAAATGATCCTTCTCTTTCTAACAATTTGACAGAATTTCCAAAAACCTTTATTTCCTTTGATTTTTGAATAAAAACTTCAATTGGCAGAATACTTAAATCCTCCACAAATATATAACTATTGTCCTTAATTTGAAACCTGCTGAAATAGACCTCTTCCCTGTTTACTTTATTTGCAATAACAAACTCATCATTTTCATTTAAAATTTTGCAGAGTTCAAAGGCGAATGCTTCATAGGTTGGAACCGGAATAATTGGTAGCTGCGCACCATAAGCAATACCTTTGGTTGCGGAGAAACCTATTCGCAATCCGGTAAAAGAACCTGGTCCTTCCGAAACTGCAATTGAATCAAGATCTTCAACTTTAATCCCTGCCAGGCTGAACAGATTATCAGTTATCTCAAAAATTAATTCTGAGTGCGAATGTTTTAAGTTAATTGCAGATGAAAAATATTTTTCATCATTAAAGTAAAGACATACTCCACAGACAGCTTCTGAAGTTTCAAAAGCGAGAATTGGTTTATTTTCAGCCAAACTTTTCAAATCGGACTACCCTTTCAGATCCATTACTTAATTGAATGCTTATCTCAATTCTTTCTTTTGGAAGAACTTGCGGGAAACGGTTTCCCCATTCAATAAATATTATTGATTCGTCATCATTCAAGTAATCGTGCCAACCAATATCAAAAAGTTCAGATGTATTTTTCAATCGATAAAAATCAAAATGATAAATATGTAGGTCACCTTCATATTCATTTACTATTGCAAACGATGGACTATTTGTATTTTTAATTCCAACAGATGAAAGTGCAGCTTTTATGAAAAAAGTTTTTCCAACACCAAGATCACCATCCAGAATAATTCTATCTCCTTTTTTACAGGAGCGTATAAATTTTAATGCAATTAATGCTGAGTCGCTTTCACTCCCGGAAATAAATTTTGATGGATATTCCAACAAACTATTTCGGTTCCATTGTGATAACGGGTAAAATCATTTCTTCGAGCGAAATACCGCCATGCTGAAAAGTATCTTTATAATGGCTAAGATATTTATGATAATCAGTCGGATAAACAAAATAAAAATCTTCTTTTGCAATAATGTAGTTTATTGTTACTCCACGTTTTGGCAATTTATATTCCAAAGAATTCTTTATATAAACGGCGTGCTTATCATCAACTTTAAGATTTCTTCCATATTTAAATCTTAGATTGGTCGAGGCCTCTCTGTCGCCAAGCACTTTCGCCCCGCGTAATGATCGGATACTACCGTGATCTGTTGTAATAACAATTTTGACTTTGTCCATCTTTGCGAGAGCTTTAAATGTTCCTAAAAGAGAGGAATGAGTAAACCAGCTATTTGTTAATGAACGATAAGCGGGTTCATCAGGTGCGATTTCTTTTAAGATATCTGAATCCGATCGTCCGTGCGCGATCATGTCAAGAAAGTTAACAACTACTGCTGTGAAGTGGTTGTTCTTATAAGAAAGTATATTCTGTTCAAAATTTCTTCCGACATCCGGGTCTATTATTTTAATATACTTTAATTCATTTCTCAGCTTTATTTTTTTTCTATCCAATAATAGCTGAAGCAGTTCCTTCTCGTACTTGTTCATACTGTTTTCATCATCATCTTTACCGGACCAGAGATCAGGATAATATTTTTCTATTTCTGATGGGAACAATCCGCTGAACAAAGCATTTCTTGCATACGGAGTCGAAGTCGGTAAAATGGCATAGTAATAATCTTTTTCGATTTTGAATAATTCGCGCAGGTGTTTTTCCATCACAAGCCACTGATCCATCCGCAAACAATCTAGTACAAAGTAGAAAACCTTAACATCTTCATTCTTCACATGATTCAATACATACTTTTCAGTAATCTCTGTAGTAAGGTTTGGTGTATCAACATCCCCAATTGAATTAATCCAGTGCTTGTAATTCTTTTCAACAAATTTTGAGAACTCTTTGTTTGCTTCCCGCTTCTGATCGTTCAATGTTTGATGCAGACCGATCTCGGAATGGATATCAAGTTCAATTTCCCAGTTAACAAGTTTAATATAAAGATCAATCCATTCTGCAAAATCAGGATTACTCACTAAAGTTTGTGAAATCTGATTAAAATCCTGGAGGTAATCTTTTGCAGCGTACTGTCCAGAAATTTTTCTACCCTCAAGAATTTTTTTACATACAAGAAGTACCTGGCTGGGGTTTACTGGTTTAGTCAAGTAATCCGATATCCTTCCGCCTATTGCATCATTCATAAGCGTTTCTTCTTCGCTTTTCGTAATCATTACAACTGGAATGTTGGCATTTATTTCTTTTATTCGCGAAAGAGTTTCAAGTCCGCCCATACCTGCCATCATCTCGTCAAGAAAAATTAAGTCGTATATTTTTTCTTTAACCGCAGAAATCGCGTCCGAGCCATTCATTGCGGTATCCACTTCGTAGCCCTTCTCTGAAAGAAATATGATGTGAGAACGCAGCAACTCAATTTCGTCATCTACCCAAAGAAGTTTTTTCTTTTCCATAAATCATCTTCTGTTTTTTTTATTTTCAAATTATTCTATTTAAGAAACTTATTAAAAAGTGATGAATAATTACATTTAATAATTATTGTATCACTATGTTTACATCCAATCCGGCCTCATTCGTTGTAGTCGGAGGAATTCTTGCAGCACCTTTTGGTTCAACAGTTGACCTTTTGTAGAAAATTGAAAGAGAGACTTTCGAGCTTATCGTGTATTTAATTCTCGGTTCAATTGATGTTCTAATTGTTCCATCCTGGGGGATACCGTCTTCAGTAAAATTATTCATATCATATCTAACAACTTCATTGCTTGTGCTGGTATACGATAAAAGAAATTCCACATCGTTCTTAAGAGAAATTCCAAACAAAGGCACATCAAAACCTGATTTTGAGTAACTTGCTGTAAAACCGATATCTGTTGAAGAAGTTTCAGTTATGTTTGTTGTGCTTACACCAAGGTCATAAGAAGTTCTTGACGAAAGTTTTATGTTGCCCGATAAATTACCACCCCATAATTCTCCGAATGTTAGGTTTAGACCAATGAATGGAGTAAAACCATATTCAATTCTTTGGGTTTGCGTTTCTTCAGTTCCATCTGCTGTCAACTTCCATCCCTCAACGTAACTTGATGTATAGGAATGATCGAGTGAAACCCTTTGTGCAATAGCTTTAAAAAAGAATAATTTCTCCAGGCCATCCCAGGTAAACCTCCAGTTCGGACGCGGGATATAGTTTTGTATATCTGAAAAAATCGGCAATCCGGATATAAACGGAATTGATTCCAGCCCCTCAACAAATGCGTTATTCAAACTTTGTCTTGGGTTTTCTGCATTCGGATTGTAAAGTGAATTTACTTTATCGATTCCTGATTCAATGAACGGAAATCCAGCAGGCAATGAAATAAATGACCTGTTGATGCTTCCGGTCGCAGTTGTATTTGAGACTGTAATATTACCAAATGCATCAGATGTGATGGAAACATTTTTATTTTCAGTCCAACTTACATTCCAGATTAGATCTACTTTTGCTCCTTCCCAAAGTGGCCGTGAAGTTTTCATATCGATATTATTTTTCTCAGCATAAACATTACTGAGAGTGGAACTTGATGAAAATGCTCTTGGTCCAACATCATCGCTGTCGAATCCAAGCTGAAATGCTCTACCGGGACCATTAGCATAATTTTGCGATAATCCCCAGAAATTATAAAAACCTGTTCCTTCTGCTTCAAGTCCGGATTTAGCATAGCTGTAGTCGTGTGCGTAGTTAACAGTAAAATTCTCCCAGTCAAAAAAGATTGCTTTTGTTGCAGCCACAAAAAATTGTACTGCTCTACCCAGCGATGATTGTTTTACATTACCATCAACTACAGTCGAATCATTCGTTGTTTTCCTTGTGGTTTCCTTTTCCTCATCTTTCCCAAAAATTGGTTCGGTCAAAGATTTCCATCTAAGAATTAAACCTGTTGTAAACTTATTATTAGCACCGGCGCTTCTTCCTGTTTCTTCATTTCTTAAATCGTAATCCCATCGGTAACCAACTGAATACCCTGCAGTAAGCGTGAAGTATCTGTTAATATCCCACAGTGAAGGTAATCTTGGTGTTGATCGAATATCAATTGACTGCTGATAACGATAATCCTGACCAAACCCTACACCACCAAATATGTCATTCCAGATTTGTTCTTCACTTCTCTGCGATCCATCAGGATTTGTTAATAGATATGCAAGAGAAGAATTAATTGTAAGATTGTAATTTGAAGATATATTAATTATTCCCCCTTCGGTAAATCTCCAGTTGTAGTTAAATCCACGGCTTGTTGTAAAATCCTGAGAGACGATTGGAGTCGTTGGAAGGTTTGTAGTCGATCTTGATTGACTTGAATTCTGATTACGATTTGCTGATGCATTTGCTGCAAAGTTTTGCGGTGCAAAGTAAAATTTCACATCTTTATAATCTGTAAAGAGTGCAAAGAAAGGTCCAATGAGTGGAATATCAGCGAACTTGATATAAAGATCGGGGCTAAAATTAAATCCGTAATTTATTGTTGCCGTCCACAACCAGCCACTCGAATTAACTATTGTAGGACCCCTGTTGAATCTATTGTTATAATTGAAACCATAGCTTAAGGCATTCCATGTATCTCTGATATACCAAACATCGGTTGGAATTCTTAATTTAATGTTTGATGATGAAAATGTGTTCGATACGCTCATAGTCTGTGTTGATACGACTAATTGTTCGGGAGTTTGCTTTGCCGAATCGGGAGGTATTTCCAAAAGTTGTTTTTCTGCCTGGCTAACACTGATATCAGTTCCCGGTATATATAGTGGCTTACCAAGCGATTCAGTATGCGAATAATTAATCCTAAGATTACTTCCTTCCGTATTAAATGGGATGAGTTTTAAAATATCCATGTCGGTAGATAGAGACCAGTTTTGATTTTCTACTCTTGTTCCAAAACGCTCCGGCAGTCTGTGAAAATATGGATTGGTATAACTCAAATTATAATTTACCGTCATCAGGTCAGCAAACTTTAGCGATGTACTAACACTGTATGCATAGCCTTCTGTGTTATTTGCACCAATCACTCTCAATTCGTTCATCCATACTTCACCAGATAATGCACCCGGATTAAATGACGGGTCGTCAATATTATAAACACCAAGTGATAAAGCTTTAACAGCTGTTAATGTTGGATTACCCCTAACAACATAAAAATGTCCCGGTCTTCCTGGAACCGGTTGAACTACATTGCCAGAAGAATCTCTGATGCTGGTTTTAAGGGCTGTGATTTCACTGAAAGTGATTGTAATATCGTTCCATCCCGGAGTAACAGGCTGCCGGTATTCGTAATAATTATTATTATCCGTTCCAAATCTGAAAAAAACCTGTGCTGAATATTTACTACTGTCCAACTCGATATAAGAAAGATCACCCAATTCGGGATTAAGATCACCATGCACGAACAATTTCATTTGAGTATAATTAAAAACATCAAGCGGACGGAAAAGATATCTTATTGCTTCGCGGGATTCTCCTTCCGGAAGCCCTGAGTAAATAAGATCAAGTGATTGTTCATTATTATAAATTTCTTCATCAGGTCTTGTTCTGTCACGTTCCCTTTGAATACCTGGCGGGCTGGTATAGTCCTGGTTTTCTTCGTAACTGACTGTAGAAACTGAAAGCACGGTATCTTGTGCGTCAACTTTTTGCCATTGATTACCAACCAAATTGAATTCCGTAAGCCTGAAGTGAACAAGTGAATCTACTCCCTGGATGTAAAGGCGGATTGTTTGAACATTGGAAAAACTTGGGTTGCCAATAATGTTAGAAGTATCTCTCAGCGGAATTCTGTATAAATACCATTGTGAAGCTGTAAATCCTCCGTCTACCACAAAAGGATTAAGAGTTGAATCAGGCGACAGTGGCATTGAGTAGCGATAATAATTATTTGCGAGATCAACACTGCCGTTTGTGTTTAGATCCTCTGTATCAGGAAGAAGACCAGCATCTGTACTAACAGAGTTACCCTGTGTACCATTAATATTAAAATAATCGAAAATAGATATAGGATTTCCATCAAAAAGAAAATTATCCACGGCAGGGTCAGGTTTGTTTCCATATATAATACGTTCCTGATCATCGAATATCCCGTCTATACCTGTGTCTTCTCCTTCGTCAATTGCCTGGTTATTATTTTTATCCTCTGTGTTAAGAATATTATTAGGAATTACATCCTCGCTTATAACCCCAAGGTCAATATTTAAGACCGCGTTTGACGGAGTTAAAGGATCAATCTGCATCCAGAATTCTATAAATTCAATATTTTGGTCTATTAAATTATTTGCAGTTGACGAGAGTAACCTCATCATTCCACCCCAGTTTGATTGTTTCTGTTGTAATGTTGGAAATCCATTATAGGAACCTGGAGTATCCGGCAAAAAAACATAATCCAGCACAGGTATCTGCTGTTCCGAACGCGCAACCTGCTTTCTTCCTGCATAAATATCATCTACAACAACATCTGAAGGAGATACGGTAAACCAAATACTTTTTCCTTTGTATCCCATTCGTTCGGATCTTGGCAAACCACCAATAACATTTAATTCTTCGGGCACTGTTAGGTCTTTCCATCCTGTATAATTAATTCCAACCGGGATTTGACGTTTGGCCCCTTCAAAGTCATCAATATAAGCAACGCTTTCACCATTATCTGAGGGGACAGTACTCTTTTTTGTGTTAGGATCGGGAATCATATAAGCGTATTCGCCATTTAGAGTGAAGGTAGACATTTCACGAGTCGAAATAAGATAATCCAATCCACTAGTAAGAATGGGCAAATCTGCTGTGGTTTTAAAATCCATACCCATTATTGTATTGCTTAAGGGTTCCTCTCCAATTCTAACTTTGTCACTTAAGGTCTCCTGATTCAGATTCATTATTGTAAATCCAAGCTGAGTCTTATCTGAAAAATCATAAATGCCTCTTGCTCCAAGTAAAGTCTTGGATGCAAGCTGGAACAGATCATTTTGTTCATATGTAATTTTAAGGTCTGCACCGGGTACTAAAGCGGCGTCATTTCTGATAGATAGTTGACCAATATTATAATCGACAGTATAATCAGTACCCTCTCGTAGTTCGCGACCGTTCAAGGTTACTCTAACTGAATTTTCGACTACATTGAACCCGAGTTGATAATTCGCAGAGCTCGTTCCTGTATTTTTTCCCGTTAGTTCCCATTTATCTTCAGCCTTATATTGCTGTGCATAAGTTTTAGTCGTATCATAAATTTGCTGATAATTATAATCATCTAACGATGGAATGATATTTTTACCAAAAGGCTGCAACTTCGGGAATATGATTTCACCAGTCTCTACAAATATGGTTTTACCAGGAATGAAGTCAAATTTATTATCAGGATTTGGTTGTCCTGCTGCATCATATTTATCCAGCCCAAATGCGTTCAGCAATAATATATTTCCCTGATTTGTCTGTAATTCGTCAGTTGGATCCTGCCCAACTACTTCATATTTAATTTTAAATTCAAATCCTTCCGACTGAATATTTCTTGCACCCGTTGGATAAATATTTTTTAACTTTAGATTCCATGCTTTTTTGTACTGGGGTTGCAAATTCTGTGGTTTTACAAGTTTTAAAACGATAACAGAATCTTCCTGATTTACGGTACTGTTAAATTGTCCATAAGTATTTGTTGTACCATTGGGACCTTGCTTAAAAGCAACTGCTATAATATCCTGCTCAGTGACAGAAGTTTTCATCGAAATAAAACCTGTTGCAGGGCGGACTTCATAATCAACCCCTTCCGTCAGTAGTAAAAAACGACCAGTTTCTTGTTGACCAGAAATAGTTTCAAAAGTCGTTGGATCACTTAAACTATCTGGATAGGTTCCGCCAGATGGCAAGGGTGGTAAATTTATATAGCAATTTCCATATTTTATTTTTGATTGATCAGCAAGAATTTGATTAGTCGACTTCCAAACTTCAATTTGGGCAATCTGAAAGGTTTCATTTACTAAAGGTGGATCGTTGCCGTAGTAATTTGCAAACAAATTCAATCCGACTGTATCAGCATAAATTGAATCAACAAAGTAATGATTGTCGGAATAGTTGTACGCACGAACTGAATAATCCTGCGAAGTCGAACCACCCGAAACGGAAACTTCTTTTGTTTCACCTTTTTTCTGACTCGCTATAGTTGTTAACCTAAGTGGACCCATTTTAAATTGAGCCTTAATACCAAACAAAGCTTCGGCACCTCCGACCAGTGGTGAAGTCTGCATCGATACGTTACCAGCTTCAATCTTTTGGATTATTTCGTCTTCATATCCTGTATAGGTTATCTTCAATTGATTTTCATATTCAAAAGTTCGCTCGGTGTTCCAGTCGGCACTTATATTAAGTTTATCACCAATAGTTCCGCTAACATTTATCTGCACCTGCTGTTTAAAATCAGGTTCATTCCTTGTGTTACCTAATCTTGAAGCTGTCACACCTTCAGTTGTTTCACTTCGCCACGCACCGTGTATTTGAACAGAACCTCCAATCTTCAGACTTATCTTCGGTTCACCAAAAATACTTAACACACCAACACTTGGTAACGGAATTTCAAAATCAGTAAAGCTGGTTATCAATTCACTAAGAGTTTCCGCGCCACCGCTTAGCTCGTATGCGTAACATAGTTTTTCCCATTCATCTCTTTCATTCAATGCAATTTTTAAATTGATGTAATCATCGATCGGCATACGAAGCATTACCTTGGGTTCATATTGACCTATCTTCTCAATTATTTCTACAAATTGTCCGGTAGAATCAAGACGAATTGTTCTTGTTTTATAATTCCCGCTTGGTTCAAGAAAAAACCTCGATTGTTTTTTTCTCTGAACTTCGACATAAGGCAGATCTTCCCGCTGGTAGTGGAACTGCTCTATTCTGGCAAGTGAATCAACCTCTCTCCAATCTACCTTAACGCTATCACCATTAGCCTGGAGTGAATCAACTTTTGATTCAGTTGAATCTGTAACAGTATTAGTAGAATCAAGCAGTATTTTATTTTCACCTTCATCTTTTTCCTCTCCTGAATCAGCAGGCTGTGAAATGTATTCCAATCTAATATCATTTGGTGAATCAGGAGGTAGAACATAGTCCATCAGATTTATAGAGGCAAGATCTGTTTCAGTCTTATTTAGATCGAATACTGGCTTTTCTTCTTTTTGATTCAGGGGAATTTTAAACTGATCATTTTGAATGGATTTATAGATTGCCGCAGACCACATTGCCTGGTTCAGTTGCGGCTTTTTAGGTGAGTTAAACCCGAGATTGATTCCCACAATAAAAATAAACAGGGCAAATAGAACAATGCGGAGAATCTCTTTAGCCAGATTTACGATCCCGTGTCTGATGAATTTTCCTTAACGATGTTTCCGTTTTTGAGCAAAATTAAATCGTAGAAATTATTCTATAGACTTTCCTTTCTTAAAATGTTATGAAAATACATCTAAACGGGAATTATTCTTATAGCGAAATTTAAGCCAAACAATCAAAATAACAAGGAAATTTTATGTCCTATTGATCTTAAAACAAAGGTGAAATTTTGTCCATCTTATCGAATGTGGTGGTAAGAGTTACGCCTCAAATTAGTTTGTTAACCTGTTGATCAGTGACTGATGCTGAGGAAATTTTTTAATGAGTTGTTCTCTCTTGCCTAATTTGAAATCCTCGAACTCAAAACCGGGTGAAACAGTGCAACCAAATAGAGAAAAAGATTTTTTATCCGAAAGTTCAGCGGCAAACCAGTTTTGTTTTTTTATTACAACCTGAAAATTGGAATTTTTTCCTCTGCCTAGTTTCTGATGTGAAAGATTACCTTTCTTATCGATAATATAAATGATAACATCGTTACCATCATAAAAATGCCAGAGTTCATCCGAGTGAAGTAGATGAAAAGCTGAGAACTGCTTCCCTTCAAGAAGAAAATAAATTGAAGTTGAAAAATTACGCAATGTCTTATAACGATTTGGAAGGTGTTTAGGTAATATCATTTCTCCGGAACGATAAACTTCTCTGAAGTAGCCGCCCTCAGGATGTTTCTTAAGTTGAAGCTGTTTTATATATTTACTTGCTTTTGAATGCATTGAATAAATATTTCTGCGGAATTTATTTTAGCAGTAGCATTTTTTTTGATTCTGCAAAAGAGCCTGCTTTTAAAGTGTAGAAGTAAACTCCGCTGCTCAAATCAGATGCATTAAAAATCACTTCATAGTTGCCGGTTGGTTGTCGTTCATTAACCAAAGTAGCAACTTCATTACCCAATACATCATAAACTTTTAGAGTAACAAAAAGGTCACTCTGAGCTTGTCGAATAGTGACGGTTGGAATGCTATATTTTATATTTGTGCCAGGGTTAAACGGATTTGGATAGTTTTGATATAATTGAAATTCCTCTGGTTGATTAAGTTCTGTAACATCGGTTACTGCATTTTCAACTATGAACCGGTAAAATCCTTCTGGTGCTACCAATGGTTTATTAACTCTTCTCCCGCTGTTTGATGTAGCACTAATGTAGTAATAGACAATTGTGGTGTCCAACTGAGCAGGAATATAACCAACTGCTGAATCACTTGATACAAACTGCATTGAGGACGATGTAAATCCCGCAGTCGTATCCGTAGTCCAGTAAACTGAAGCATCAGCAATCCCTGATTGTGTTTTTATGATTGCGCCAATTGCAATTGAATCTGCGGTTATCACAACCGAATCCATTTTAGCGTGAGAAATCCAAACAGGTTCGGACACACCAACTTCCTTCATTATACAATGAATTGCACCAAGTGAGCCAATAATTGAATTGCAGTTTATTCCAACAACATTGTATCCCGGCATTGCTTCTCGATAAATTCTTAATGCAGTAGTATCATACTGATATTCATAAGTTGGAACGATTACAGTTTTATTTACTATAAAAGAATTCGTGTAAGTTCTGTATTGTCCACTTGGAGGATACTGACCATTTTGATCCGGCGGCATTGGAATTCTGACTACATTAAAATCTCGACCAAAGCAGGTCTTAAAATTATGAAGTACGTATTGAAGATTAGCTTCAATGTAAGGTCCATCAGCTACACCCGGAGGATATTCTCCCACAAGCAACGTTTCTTCATCGAGAAGTTTCATGTGCATATCGATATGATGTATTCCGTCATAAGGAAGGTCATTCATCTTAATATATTTGCTGACTCCTAAAAACAAATTCATTATTTCATCAATTTGTTCTTCTGTCTTTCCGGAATTTTCATCCAAAATTAATTTGGAGGAAAATGCCGTACCATGCCCGTCAATCATTAAATTTCCCCCGGTATGTGTCAGATTGTATGGCGGAGTTGTAGTTTGATAAATAGGCGCACCGATGTAGTTGGAAAAATAAACCGGAGTAATATCGTCAAGTGGTCTCGGTCTGTTGTAAATCCAATCGATGATGTTTAAAGTATCATAATCATTTGTGTAAGCTGTCCACGGCCCGTAGTCCCTGACCCAAATACTATTATAACCTGTGATGAGAAATTTTAAGTTGTAAAGTGGAATACTGTATTGTTGAAGATAATTTTTAACACTGTTTGAGTCGCTGCAAATTATATAAACAAGTCCTTCTTCCTGCGCGTAATCTACAATTTGACGTAAAATAGCTAGGTAAGAAGTCCAGGTAATTATCACACCCTGAAGTTCTTCCCATTCAGCCATTCCTCTAACTGGTGATGGCGGAGGGTCTGTAAACAGAGGATTAACCGGGTATGAATAATTTTGCCAAAGTAATAATTCTTCCTCTGTCATCCGGTGTGGCAAATCCTGGGTAAAAAAGTTTTGAGTCGTGATAAAAATGAAAAGGATCGTAAATATTATTTTCATTATACCGGTTTCCTTTAATCCTTCTACATATTTATTTTTAATAGTACAAAAAGAATTTATATCCTAAATATAATTAACGTTTATCTCAATCACTCTTATGATTGAAAATATTTTGAAAATCTTGCAATGAAAAGCAGAACCTCTCAAAAGTTTTTGTACTTAATAATAATAATTTTTTCTCAACTTAATTTTACGACTATAATTATGGCTCAAATTTCTAAAACAGATTCAATAAAGCTAGATCACTACAACAAAACAGCCCAATTAATCGTACAAACAGCCCTTCTCGAACAGAAAGGTTATGAATATCTTCGTGAACTTTGTGGTATTGGTCCGAGATTAAGTGGTTCTGAGAATTCTATCACAGCCATTAACTGGGCTTATGAAAAAATGAAAGGGCTTAATTTTGATAAAGTATGGCTTCAACCTGTTCTTGTTCCTCACTGGGAGCGCGGTGATGTAGAATTATGTAAGATAGTTGATTTGAATAAGAATCTCGAAATATTAGCCCTTGGCGGGAGTGTGCCAACACCTCAGAAAGGTATTATTGCAGAAGTAATTGAAGTAAAAACTTTTGAAGAACTTGAAGAAAGAAAAACTGAAGCGAAAGGAAAAATTGTTTTCTTCAGCCGCGCTCTGGACCAGGGACAGATAAATACATTTTCAGGTTACGGCGGAGCTGTAAATCAAAGAGTATATGGTGCAAGCGAAGCAGCAAAGTATGGAGCTGTTGGAGTTGTGATCAGATCGATAACAACAAAATATGATAATAATCCACATACGGGAGTGATGATCTACACAGATTCAATTCCTAAAATACCAGCAGCAGCATTAGGTTATATTGATGCTGATTTTTTAAGCTCCGAACTTAAGAAAAATCCAAAGCTAAAATTAAATCTTAAATTGAATTGTAGAATTTTACCTGACGCAGATTCATTTAATGTGATTGGTGAAATTACGGGTACTGAATTTCCCGATGAAATTGTTTTAGTCGGTGGACACTTCGATAGCTGGGATGTCGGCTGTGGCGCTCACGATAATGGAGCGGGATGTATTCAAACCATGGAAGTTCTGGATTTAATGAACAGGTTGGATTTAAAACCAAAACGGACGATCAGATGTGTTTTCTTTATCAATGAAGAAAATGGTACTCGTGGTGCAATTGAGTACGCAAAACAAGTGGATTCATCTGAACAGAAACATATCGCAGTTATCGAATCCGACAGGGGCGCATTTACTCCAATAGGCTTTTATGCTGAAACTGATTCAAAAGAAATATTGAATCGTCTTAAAAGCTGGCTGCCTATTCTGGAAAAAGCAAATATCGAATGGATAAAAAAAGGTGGTAGCGGTGTTGATGTTCAAAAAATAAAATCCGCTGAATTGCGGTTGGGATATGTACCTGACGATCAAAGATATATGGATTATCACCATTCAGCAAATGATATTTTTGATGCAGTGCATCCGCGGGAAATGGAACTTGGTTCGGCAGCAATTGCAATTATGGCTTACCTGCTTTCTGAGGAAGGGTTATAAACTACTTTTTATAATAATTTCAGCCGCAAGTCTTCCACTTTTTACTGCGCTTTCGATTGTTGATGGTAAACCTGTATCCACCCAATCACCAGCAAGAATCAAATTTTTAATGCCGGTTCTTTGTGGTGGTCGTGCATTAATAATATCTTTTGAGGGAATAAAAGTCGCACGTTTTTCTTTTATAATTTTATATTTCGAAATTATTTCCGGATCAATTAAAAAGTATTCATTTAATTCTTTCTTAACTATATCCATTATTTCCCTATCTGATTTAGTCGAGATAACATTTGCATCGCTGATTACAATATTTAAATGGGTTCCTTTGTTGAAGACCCAGTGCAAAGGCGAATTAATCAATCCAAAAAAATTAATGGGGATAACATTTTTTTTAAGCCAGATATGGATATTCAGAATGGTTGAATACTCAAATTCAGGTAGTACTATTTTGCTGCTGTCATTCAAAAATCTTGCGAGAGCAAACGCTGGTACTGTACTAATAACATAATCATAATCAGTATAGTTTTGCACGGAGCTTTTTATTTCGGTCACTTTACCGTTTTGTACGATTAAGTTTTCCACCAATTCAGAGAGATTAATACAACCACCATTCTGTAAAATAAATTCCTGAGCATATTTCGAATAACATTCACTTAAGCTGGATTTTGGCAATACAATCGTTGAAGATTCAGTGCCTCTTAGAAATATCTGTTTAAGGATATCAACGAAAATTTTTGCTGAAGCTTTTTCTATGCTGGTATTCAAGGCGCCAACAGCAAGAATTCTCCAGAAAGCACTCTGAACAGATTCGGACTGATTTTCAATTTCCAGCCACTCTTTAATGCTCATATCCGAAAAATCATTAGAGGAATAAAAAGGAAGTTTTAAAAAAACTTTCAGCAGGTTTATTCTTTCATTTAGAGTAATCGCATTAAAGTTAAGAAGACCAAGAATTAAATTTAAAGGATATAAGAGAGGAAAACTTTTTAGTGTTTTTATTTTAAACCCCTTTTCAACGAAATTTACCTCAAGTCTTTTTTGAAAATAGAAATTATCTGTGGCCCCAATGAGTTGCAGAAATTTTATCGTTTCATAATAGCAGCCCATTAATATATGCTGACCATTATCAATTGTGATGCTTGTTTCTTTATCAAAAAATGAATAGGCTCTCCCACCCAATTTGGGTGAAGCTTCCAGGAGTGTAACTTTGAATTTATTTTTTGTCAGGTAAACTGCTGCAGTAAGTCCGGCAAATCCTCCCCCAATAACAATAACTTTTTTTTGCATCTGATTAAAGTCAGAGTGAATCAGTAAACGAGTCTGTACTTTGCCCAAACTCCGAGAGAAATACCAACTTTTTTTGCAGTTGATATTCTGATTTTTTTATGATAGACATCATAATCAGCATCAACTATTTTATTAAGCATTCTATAATAAATATGCTGCATTGCACGAGCTGCAAACATTGCTTTTTTATCTTCGCGGTTCAAACATGCTGTTGCTGCGTTAAAATAATCTCTCGCTCGATCAACCTGGTATTGCATCATTTTCTGAAAATTTTCATTGTAAGTATTATTTATCACATCTGATTCTTTATAATTAAACTTATCAAGATCTTCTTTTGGCAAATAAATTCTTCCCTTCTCAGCGTCTTTTTTTACATCACGAAGAATATTTGTCAACTGAAGAGCAATTCCGAGATTGATAGCAAAATCCTTTGCTGAAGGATGTCTGTATCCAAAAATTTCTATGCACATTAATCCTACAGTCGATGCAACATTATAACAATAATTCTGGAGGTCGTTAAACGTCGTATATCTCTTTTGCTGAAGATCCATTTCCATCCCCTTAATGAGATCAAAAAATGGCTCGAGAGGAATATTGAAATGCAGGATGGTTCTTGAAAGTTTATTTATAAGCGGATATTCAGATTGCCCTTCTAAAGATTTTTCTAATTCAATTCTCCACTTCCTGAGTTTTTCATTTTTAAAATCATCAGAGATTGTTCCCTCATCAACTATGTCGTCAGTCTTGCGGCAAAATGCATAAACAGTATTCATTGCATCCCGTTGCTCAGCAGGCAATAAATTAAAAGCATAATAAAAACTGCTTTTACTTTTTTTCGCTATTTCTTTCGCTATATCTTTCAATGACGGACAATGGTATTTATTAAAATTTTAGTGAAATCAAATTTTGTCAAATATGGACGATTACTTAAGACATCAAAATCAGCGCCACGTATTTTTCTAAGAATTTCCTCCCCTCCTTTGATTGTCCAGTCAATTTCGTACTTAAATCTACCTGAAAGAAATTCCAGTAGATTCTTGCCTTCATCAAATAAATCCTGTACTCTGACTACACTGAATTCAATGAGCCGCTTCAAATTAAGATTATTTCCACTCATCTCAAACATTTTTTCTTCCACTTCAAATCGTTCCATTTCATCTTGCGGATAATAAATTCGCCCTTTTTGATAATCAAGTGTAGTATCCTGAATAAAATTTGTTATTTGAAGTGCAGTGCAGATTTTATCAGAATAATAGTTCGCTTTCTCATTTCTGATATTAAAAAGCTCCAAAAGAATTCTACCTACCGGGTTAGCAGATCTGGAACAATAATCCAGAACTTCATTATAATTTTGGTATCGACTTTTCACAACATCTTGTTTAAATGCTTTTATTAGATTAGAAAAATTTTGAGGATTTAGTTCACGAACATCAATCGTATGTTTTAATGCAGCTTCAAAGCTGTCGTCAATGTTGTTTTTATGCAGACTCAACAATCTGCCTTCAAATGCCCCGAGCTTTTGAAGTCTTGTCTCTTTAGCTAAGTTTCCTTCATCAGCGAGATCATCTGCGGTTCGTGCAAACCAATAAACTACTGCAACATCATTTCTAAGGTATGATGGAATCAACCAGGAGATAACCGGAAAATTTTCATAATGGTTTTTTGCAAATAACTGTGCATTCTTATAACCAGTTTCAACCAATAAAATGGACTCTGAATTGTTCAATGAACTTCCGGAATAAATATTTGTGACGATTTTGTCATTAAGTTTTATTAGAGTTTTTTATTAGACAAAAATCAGTTTATTTTGGGACAAGAAAATTCGCTTTTTGTATTAAAATGAGTTTAAACTTAGCATTTTTATGACTTAAATTAATAAGGCAAATTATTATATATTGGCACATTATTTTTAGTTAAAATTGCTATTAAATACTTGTCTGATAAATTTTTCCCACTTATTGAAAAAACTTTATGGAAGATTTCGAAAAAAGGATAGAAAATGACGTTGTAATTGAGGTTGTAAATTTATCCCGCGCAACGTTGAATGAAGCTAACGAGTTTAAAAAAATCCTTGAAGAGGATATTGAGAAAAAATTTAGAAAACTTGTAGTTGATATTAGTCAATGTGAGTTTTTGGATTCGACATTTCTTGGTGCATTGGTGATGGGAAAAAGATCAATCAATAAAATTGGGGGAGATCTTAAAATTGTTGAACCTGATTCGGTATTTAAAGTTTTGCGTGAGAAAACTTCTACTATGAATGTATTTGAGACTTATAAATCACTTCAGGAAGCCATAGATAGCTTTGAATAGTAGATGCTAGATTTGCTCAGCTTTTATCTTCTGACTTTTTAGAAATAATATCTCCAATCAAATTCTGCTGTAAGTCCAATATTCCAGATCGCTTTTAATTCAGGTATTGTGCTTCCCTCAGGTGCAACAACATTTTCATTATAGGGGAAATCAACTCCAAAACTTAAATACAATCTAAGACTTGAACTTTGATCCAACGAAAATGTTCTGAATGGTCTATATTCCACTACGGGAAAATCGAGCTGAACAGATTTGTAGGTTAATATAGTATAGTCGTCATTTTCGGGCACAATAATAGCATCCTGATCTTTTCCACTACCATAAAGTGAAATATTTACCTCTCTACCTAAAATAAATTGAAATCGTCCAAATGAGGTCGCAATACCCGCCTGCCATGGAATTAATCCTCCGTTCCCCGCAGTTACTGCCATCTGCGCAAAAGTTTCAGGTGCCGCCCATGCTAAGATGGGTGCAGTAATTAGAAGATCGAATGGTAATAAATAAAAAGGCATCCTTAATCCAAGATTATAAGCATCTCTACCCGGAATTGCTGAAGAAATTTGTCCTGTAGAAATCTGAGAAGGCACATTTCCAAAGTTCATAGATGAAGGACTATCCTGTCTCCAGCCAAATTGTAAAAATACTAATCCATCACCAGCTTCATTTATCACCCCCTCAATACCTAGTCCAAAACGGACATTTAAATCCAAACCACCAACAGCTCCGGCCGTTGTCTGGTCAACACTAAATCCACCATTAAGCCCATTGGTTCTTATGTCAGTTGCAACACCAACGAACAATCCAAGTTCGGCTTTAAATCTTGGAAGTTCTCCTAAACCTGTGGCAAGTCCGGGAGCTGGAGTTTGAACGAGAACGTCTGCTAAGAGTGGTATTACATCAGGATCATATTCTCTGGTAATATTAATGTTGTTTTTACAAACATTAAAACTGTCGGGGACAGTTTCATAAGTCAATGGATCAATTTTATAGTTAAGTTTCGTTTTCCCACTGGCGGCGTCAAGAAATTGTTCAATACTTAATTGAACAACACTTGCAGCATTTTCAGCATCCTGTTTTCTCATATATGCGTCACCGGTAATAATCATTCTCTTTCCATCCCAGGTAACAACTTCCAATCCGCGTTCGTTATAGTAATCGTGGGTTCCTTTTCTTTGTGAAGCATTACCCCAGGTTCCTGCAGTATGCCCGGCAGCAAAGACATCTTCAAGAAAGTGCAATGCAAAAGCTTCATCGGCAAGCGCGCTTAAAATTAATGCAGATCGCTCTTCCTCGGTCAAATTTTCGGAAGCATATCTTGCGGCTTTCATTAGCGCACTATCATGAAACCACGAATAAGCACCTATTGCATTTAAATCTGCACCATTCATTAAACAAGCGGTCAAATAAAATTCTGCATCTGTATTTGCATCTGGTCTTGCTAATAAAAAATGAACATTATTTGAACCAGCTCTTGTCGCATACTCAGGGTCAACTCTCTGGAATTTAATATCTGAATCACGAAGTGCATTTATTCTTTCACTTTGATTCTTAGAGTCAGCAAGAGCAATTTTTAATTCTGCAGCAACATTGGCAACTTCTAAAATCCATTCTGTCTGAAGTACAGTATAAAGTAGAATCGCCGGTGAGCAGGAGTGGTCTCCTGAAATAGCAGGCCAGGAAGCAAAGTCAAGTTGTGTGGGATTAGTTGTTTGAGTAGCATCGATAACGGATTCTGTCAATCTCTCTTCATATCCTATCCGAGCTTCAGACCAAAGCTGGTCAAGTTGAGATCGATATTCAGGGCTTAGATTTTCAATTGCCAAAAGTGCAATATCCCTATGTTCAGGATATATCCAAGCATGCAAGTTTGTGTGGAACAGAATAAATATAGAAGCTAATAAAATGAACTTTCTCATTGTTCCTCATCTGGAATGATCAACCATTATTGAAGAAAATGGAATTAGAATTACTTAAATAATGGTAATAATTAGATTTAATATTTGTGCCCGGAACAGGACTTGAACCTGCACTGGCTTGCGCCAACTAGCTCCTGAAGCTAGCGTGTATACCAATTTCACCATCCGGGCATTTCAATGAATAATTTACAATGTAAAATTAAGAATTATATCCCTAAGCCTAATTTAAATCATCATTTCAATATTTTCTAATTTATCGGGTTAAAAACAGAAATGAATTGAAGCACTATTATTCAAAGCAAACTTGTTGATTGTATAAGGTCAAGGAGCTCTACTACTTCTGCAAAGGTATCAATTGTTTCAGAAGTAAAAACATAATCTATTTTCTGATAAATTTTAATGCTACTATCCCTCCAACAAAACCAATTCCTAGAATAATTAATAATCTCCAGAATATTTTATCGACTATATCATTTGCAACTATCGAGGACTGGTTTACTGTTTTATTTACAAGTAAATCAATTCTATCAAGAGTTTCTATTCTCTGTTGATAAATATTTTTCAGTACAGCAATTCTTTCATCCGCAATTTCCTTAATTACAATTTTTCGTTCTTCAGCTATTTTAGTTAGTACAATCAGCAGTTGTTGATTTAATTCTGTTAGAGAAGATTGTTGTAATTCTTTTATAAGCTCTGGTGATTCTTCTATAACCCTACTAATTCGTTCTGTAGAATTAGCAATTTTATCAAAATTATAAATTGTTTTCTCTACTGTAGTATCACTCAGCAAATTATACAACTCTAATTCCATTTGCCATTTTGCATGTTTTGGCAGGAAGTTCGTATAGAATGTAATTTGTTGCCTAATATCCTGCACGCCTTCGGCTATACTGCCGACTGTTGTTCCTAAACCATACCCTTCACTACCCAATGCTTTTGCCATAGTATCAAATGTAGATTTCCTGTAAAAATTCAAATCTTCAATAGGATTTTGATCAACCCATTCCTGAAACAGCTTTTTATTTTTTTCGAAATAACTTATCTCCCTTAGATCGCCAGCGATAGTCTTAAGTTCATCCATTATTTTCTTTGATGCATTGACAGCAATATATTGTTCATTTCCAAATACATTACGACCGTTTCCAATTGTAAAAAACTGATCCATCTGCATACAAAGAGCGCGTACATCCGTACCAGCTGCAATAGGATCCGGCATTGTCATTGATTGTAATATTTGAGGTATAACATTTATTTTCCATTCCAAAGCATTTCTTTTTACAAGAGTACTATTTGTTTCTGCCATTATTTTATCAGCAGACGCTTCAACAGTCTCAATGAAAAATTTACCAAATTCATTTAATCGAATGGACAGTTCTGTTGGGGTCATATTCACTCCCTCCATCTCGTTCATCATTACAGATTCTTTGGTTGTGGAAGTACATCCATTTAGAAAAAGGAGTATGATTGAAACTAAGGCAGTTGCAAAAATTTTTAACATTTTCATAATTCCTCCAGACGGTAAAATATCTTAAGAATTTACATATTGTAAAAATTTTTATAAAGAATCAGCAAATATTCTTTAATTCCGAATCGATTATATTAAATTGTGAATAAAAAAAGAATCCCTGCATAATTTACAGGGATTTATATTCAGCTTTGGAATGACATTTAATCAAAACCAGAATCGAATTCCTAAACCGCCATTTAAATCAAAATCTGTCGATGGTGTTAAATCCATAGATGGAACAACTTCAAGAAATATATCAATTGGTGCAGAACTGAAAATGTAGTCCAGTCCGATTGGTATTCTCACGCCGATATTGGGATCGTTCGCGAAAACAACTCTACCTCCAATTCCATAGTATAGCGCTAATCCTCCAGACGATGCTCTAGTGAGTGAGCTATGCCAAACATAATCAGCCTGAAAAAGAAAATTACCAGAACCCTCAAATGACCATGCTGCGCCAAAATCAAATGCGTTTGAACTTCCGGTCCAAAGCTTTGCACTTAAACCTGTTGGTTCACCCAGAATGATACCTAATCCAAAACTTTTCTGTGCATACGAAGTGCAGAATGATAATCCCAAAAATA
>Ga0210074_1000045_pt1 | contig 54276 bp, 51 predicted proteins | sample China_Galinas_Co_FD_184860 | JGI IMG/M metagenome (GOLD analysis project Ga0210074, IMG submission 184860) | Wetland microbial communities from San Francisco Bay, California, USA, that impact long-term carbon sequestration -... | ecosystem: Environmental > Aquatic > Marine > Wetlands ... | reverse complement strand
TCACGCATCACGGGATGTTGAGGAGAAGAGAGTCTCCACAACCGCATCCGCTCCGGAGCAGATCGGGCGGGGGCGCCCCCTTCTCCCCCCTGGGGGGTGAGAAGGGGGTCGGGGGGTTGTAGGGGGGGATCCAGAGGATCGTCCAGGTTGATCGCGGCCCAACAGACTCTGCCGGCGCGGAGACACCCAGGGGATTGCTTCAGCTCTTTCCCGCGCCTGAATACTGCATCACCACCAGCGTCCGGTCGTCCCGGGCCGGGCGGCCGCCGGTGTGGAGGTCGATCGCTGCCACCAGGCGGTCGCGGACGGCGGCGGGGGAGGGGGCGGGGCCGGCCAGGGTCTCGGCCAGGCGGTCGTAGCCGAAGGGCTCGCCGTTGCCGTCGACCGCTTCGAGCATGCCGTCCGAGAGCCAGACGATCACGTCGCCGCGTTCGAGGTCTATGTGGTGGGAGGCGTAGTTCTGGCCGAGGCCGCCGAGGGGGGAGCTGGGCAGGAGGATCTCTTCGACCGAGCCGTCGCGGAGCAGGTAGGTCGGCGGGTGGCCGGCGTTGGTCAGGTCGATGCTTCCGTGCCGGAAGTCGACCCGGGCGAAGGTGGCGGTGACGAAGAAGCGGGCCTGGTCGCCGTGGTCGGCGGAGCGGACGGTGTGGTCGAGCCGCTCCAGGATCTCCTGGGGCTCGTCGGTCTCCGCGATCAGGATGCCCAGCGCCGCCTTCACCATGGCCATGCGCAGGCCGGTCGGCAGGCCGTGGCCGGAGACGTCGGCGATCACCACCGCCAGGGCGTCGTCGGACAGGCGGAGGACGTCGAAGTAGTCGCCGCCGATCGCCGCGCTCGGCTCGAACAGGGTCGAGAACTCGATCGTCTCGCCCCGCGGCAGGTCGCTCGGGATCAGGCTTTGCTGGACCTGGCGGGCGATCTGGAGCTCCTTTTCCAAGAGCTCCTTCTGGGCCGCGGTCGACACCAGGTCCTCCAGGCTCTCGGCCATGCCGTTGAACGAGCGCTGGAGGGCGCCGATCTGGTCGCGCCGCCGCACCGGGATGCGGACGCTGAAGTCGCCGGAGGCGACCTGGGAAGTGGCTCGGTAGAGCCGGGTGACCGCCCGCGAGATACCGATGATCATGGTCAGGGCGACCAGCTCGGCGATGGCGTAGATCGTCAGCAGCAGGAGGGAAACGCCGATCAGGGCGACCCAGTAGACGCGGCCGACCTCGGCGCTGGCGGAGAACAGCCGGCGGGTCAGGATGCGCGGCGAGGCGGTGAGTAGAACGGCCATCTCGCCGCCCATCGCCTTGCCGGTGGCGAGCTCGCGGGCCGGTTCCTCGATCTCGACCCAGGAGAGGAGCGGCTTGTCGCGGAAGCCACCGGTGACCGAGCGGTCGGCGAAGAACTTGTCCTTCCGCGCCTGGAGGTCGGCCGCCTCTTCGGGGGTCAGCGGGTCGGTGCGGAGATTGAAGCCGGCGCTGCCGATCGAGATGCGCGTGGTCTCGGAACCCTCGACGTTGCGCAGCAGGCTGACCCAGAGCGCCGAGCGTTCCCGGAGCATGGCCCCGAGGTCCCCGGAGTAGAACGCGACCACGCCGCGGTTCTTGTCGCCGGCGGCGGCCGCCAGGGTCATGGCGCCGCCGGGCAGGACGGCGTAGGCGGGGGCCGCGTCGTCGGGCCGCTCGGCCAGCCACGCCGGCCAGGTGTCGGGGGCCGCCGGATCCCCGGCGACCCGGTGGCCGCCGCGGTAGACGGCGTAGGCCACGGTCTTGTCGGCTCCGGCCCGGCCATCGGCCAATTCGGAGAGGTCCTTGGCCGCGGCGTGGGCGGCCTCCGCCTGGATCTCGAGCTCCAGGCCGTGGAGCGCGTCCCGGTACAGGTGGCCGAGGAAGAAGCCGCTGACCAGGAAGACGAGGACGAGCAGGAGGGTCGCGGCGAGGGGAATCGGCAGCACGCCGATCAGGAAGTAGGAGAAGGCGAGCCGGCCGCTGACGCGCCAGAGCAGCCGCTGGTAGGCGCGCCAGAGGAGCCAGACGGTGATCGCGGAGCCGGCCACCCAGACGAACAGCCGGGCGAGGGCGCTCAGGACCGGGACGGTGAAGAGGTAGCCGAGCGTCCAGGCCGCGGCGAGGAGCGCCACGACCAGGAGGATGCGGACGAGCCGGCGGCGGGTGCTGCCTGGACGGGTGGTCTCGGGCACGGAGTCTCCGGGCGGCTCCGCGTCGGTCGGCGTCGATCTCTCGGCCATCGAGGTCTGGGGGCCACCGAGGTCGGTGGGCGGAGCTCGCCCCTCCATTGTGTACGAGTCAGACGCCCCGGTGTTTCCATCCAGGCCCCTCTCGGCCCGAGGTGCCGGGGGTTTCGTAGCGCGTACCCGAGGTGCCAGGGGATTCGCGGAGCGTCGTCCGCGGGGCGGCCTCGGTGACCGCGCGGTGGGGTGGTTGACCCGGCGGGCGGGTGGCGTACAATCGAGCCCGCCCCCAGGAGTCGGTGCAGGAGGGGGCCGGGGCTGTCGTCAACTTCCAGCGGTGGTCTTCCGCCGTCGGTGCTCCAGCTCGCCCCGCAGCAAGTCAGAGATCCCCAGCAGACCAGAAACCAAGGAGCAACTCGTGTCGAGGATTCCCCGCATTCAGGAGCACCTGAAGACCGGTTTCACGTCCGAGGCGGTGAGCGCCGCCAAGTTCCGCGCGTACGCTGCCCGCGCCCGGCGCGACGGGCTGCCCCACCTGGCCGAAAACTGGGAAGGCCTGGCCCGGGCGAAGGACGAGCTGGCGCGGCTGCAGCTCGAGGCGGCCGGCAAGGTCCGTGGCGGTGCGACCGACATCGGCGCCGAGATCGCCGAAGAGCGCTACGAGAACGAGGTCCTGTACCCGAAGCTGATCCAGTCCGCCGGCAGCGACGAGGTGGTCGGGATCTTCCAGAAGGTCATCGAAGCCCAGAAGGAGCACCAGCGGCGGCTCGAGCACCTGCGCAAGGCGCTGACCGGTGCCGAGGGCGACGTCGACGCGCCGGTCGAGCAAGAGCCGGTCGCCGTCGGCTAGAGCCCTGCGCGGCGGATCGGGATCGTCCGGCACCCGGCGCGTGCGTGACGATTTGGGTTCGCGTCTAGCACGACACGCCCCAGGCCGGGTGATCCAGCACGAAGCCGTCGTCCTCGTCGTAGTCGAGGACGGCGCCGTCGAGCTCCCGCACGGCCTGGCGGTCGAGCACCAGGACCACGCCGTCGCGCTCGATGCGCAGGTCCCCGTCGGAGCTCCGGCGGCTGGCGGCGAGGCGGAAGCCGAGGGCTCCGCAGCCACCGGCGAAGGCGATCCTGAGGTGCTCCTCGGGACCGAGGTCGCGGGTGACGGCGGCACGGGCGGCGGGCGTCAGGCGGATGTTCATCGCGTCGGTGCTCTCTGTTGCGTGCCCGATCGATCGGGCGCCGGGGGGGCGCGAGGGGGCGGAGGGGCCGAGGAATGCCTCCGCGGCAGTCCGGTTGTGGATAATACCGGAGGGCCGGCCGCTCATTCCCGCGTCCTCCGAGCCGGCCCAGGGCCGCGGCGAGCGGCTATCGATGCGGTAAACGATTGAAAGAAGAGTACTTTACCGAGCTTGTGACCGTCAGTCACATTCGTTAGACTCCGGCTTACGGAGGAACCATGAGCCTGAATATCGTCGGCCAGGACAAGAGCCCCGCCGCCCGCGTGCAGACCGAGCAGACGGGCGAGAGCTGGATCACCACCCGATTCGAGAAGATCGAGGACTGGACCCAGCGGCACTCCTTCTGGCCGTTCCCCTTCGGCACCGCCTGCTGCGCGATCGAGTTCATGTCGTCGGTCTCCAGCCACTACGACATGTCCCGCTTCGGCTCCGAGGTGGTCCGCTTCTCCCCCCGGCAGAGTGATCTGCTGATCGTCGCCGGCACCATCAACGACAAGATGGCGCCGGTGCTCAAGAAGATCTACGACCAGATGGCGGAGCCCAAGTGGGTCGTCTCGATGGGCGCCTGCGCCTGCTCGGGCGGCTTCTACCGCGCCTACCACGTGATGCAGGGGATCGACGAGATCATCCCGGTGGACGTCTACGTGCCCGGCTGCCCGCCGACCCCGGAGGGCCTGATGTACGGCATCTTCCAGCTCAAGGAGAAGGTGCTGCGCGACCGCAAGAAGTTCGCCCGCGAGTCCCAGACTCGGGTCCAGGAGGACGACGCTGCGGCCGTTCCCTCGTCGGTGTGAGCCGGAGCGCGACCGAACACGGACACCGATCCCCGTCTCAAGTCAACTCCCATCCGAGTCAAGGAAACGCCAGAGGAATAGGAGATCCACCCGTGGCGACCACGGTGACCGATACGCCGTCCTTGCTGGACAAGTACCCCGCCGGCAGCATCCTGCCCCAGGAGGGGATGGATCAGCCGACCTGGGTGGTGAGCCGCGACGTGCTCGCCGACCTTGCCCGCGACCTGCACGACGACAAGGAGACCCAGTTCGACCTGCTGCTCGACCTGGCCGGTGTTGACTACCCGGACCGGGAGGAGCGGTTCGAGGCGGTCTACCACCTCTACTCGATCCCGCGCAATCAGCGCCTACGCCTCAAGGTGCCGGTGGCCGAGGACGACGTCACGCTGCCGAGCCTGATCCCGGTCTGGAAGGCCGCCGACTGGTTCGAGCGCGAGGCCTACGACATGTTCGGGCTGCGCTTCGAGGGCCACCCGAACCTGCGCCGCATCCTGACCCACGACGCCTTCCAGGGCCACCCGCTGCGCAAGGACTACGACGCCACCCGGCGCTGGATCCTGACCGAGGACAAGATCTACCGGCCGAAGCTCGACGTGCCCGAGAGCACCACGGACGACATGTTCGAGCGCATGACGATCAACATCGGCCCGTCTCACCCGGCCATGCACGGCACCTTCCGGGTCGTGGCGGAGCTCGACGGCGAGACGATCGTCGCCAGCGAGGTCGAGATCGGCTACCTCCACCGCTGCTTCGAGAAGATGTGCGAGACGCACACCTGGCAGCAGGTGGTGCCCTACACCGACCGGCTGAACTACTGCTCGTCGTTCATCAACAACGTCGCCTACTGCCGGACGGTGGAGGCGATGCTCGGCGTGGAGGTGCCGCCGAAGGCGGTCTGGGCGCGGACGATCCTGTCCGAGTTCTCCCGCATCATGGACCACTGCGTGGCCAACGGCTCGACCCTGGTCGACGCCGGCGCGCTGACCAACTTCTGGTACCTGTTCCAGCCCCGCGAGGAGATCTACGGCCTGCTCGAGTCCTGCTGCGGTGCCCGCCTGACCGTCTCCTACGGGCGGATCGGTGGCCTGTCCCAGGACCTGCCACCCGACTTCATGGAGCGGTGCTACCGGCTGCTCGAGATCATCCCGCCGTTCATCAAGGACGTCGAGACGCTGATCGACAAGAACACCATCTTCCACAAGCGGGCGGTCGGCGCCGCGGCGATCTCCGCCGAGGACGCGGTCAACTGGGGCTGGACCGGCCCCTGCCTGCGCGCCTGCGGTGTCGACCTGGACGTGCGCAAGGTGGCGCCCTACGACCTCTACGACACGGTCGACTGGGAGGTGCCGGTCTTCCACGGCGGCGACGTGTTCGACCGCTATCGCCAGCGCAACGCCGAGATCCGCCAGTCGCTGTCGATCATCCGCCAGCTCCTCGACCGCGGCATGCCCGACGGCCCCCACATCGTCGACGACCCGCACGTGGCGCTGCCGCCGAAGGAGGCGACGTACAACCAGATGGAGTCCATGATCTACCACTTCAAGCTGATCATGGACGGCATCCAGGTGCCGCCGGGCGAGCGCTACGACATGGTCGAAGGGGCCAACGGCGAGCTCGGCTTCTACTGTGTGTCCGACGGCTCGTCGAAGCCGTACCGGATCAAGGTCCGGCCGCCCTGCTTCCCGATCTTTTCCACCTTCCCGCTCCTGATCAACGGCAACAGCGTGTCCGACCTGATCGTCACCCTGGGCGGGTTGAACGTCATCGCTGGAGAGCTCGAACGATGAGTGCCGAACCCCTGAGGAAAGAAGCCGAAGAGCGCCGGCCGACGGTCTACCACTCGACCGAGATCGAGCCGTACCAGGAGAGCTGGGCGGAGAAGATGTACCTGCCGCTCTTCTCGGGCCTGATGGTCACCATCCGCCACTTCTTCCGGAACCTGTTCAAGGGGCCGGAGTACAGCATCAACTACCCGGAGGAGCGGCGCCAGTACAGCCACCGCTACCGCGGCCACCACATCCTCACCACCCGGCCCGACGGCTCGGTGCGCTGCGTCGCCTGCTTCATGTGCTCGACCGCCTGCCCGGCCGATTGCATCCACATCGAGGCCGGCGAGGACCCGGACGAGAACATCGAGAAGTACCCGTTGGTCTACGAGATCGACATGCTCCGCTGCGTCTTCTGCGGCTACTGCGTGGACGCCTGCCCGGAGGAGGCGATCATCATGTCCAACAACTACGACATGGCCTACTTCACCCGCGAGCAGTCGATCGTCGGCAAGAGCGACCTGATGAAGCCGTTCACCTTCGACGAAGACCGCCTGGGCTACCGGCCCCGGTTCCCGGAGGAGGACGTCCAGCGGGCCAAGATGCGCCGCGAGGCGTTCAGCCTGGTGGAGGCGACCCGCCGCGCCCGCGGCGAGGCGCCGGGCGGCGAGGCGGCCGCGGGCTAGCCTGGACGGCAAGGCGGTGCCGGGCCCGAGCGGCCGGGCGCATTCTCACGGGCGGGGCGCCGAGCCCCGCCCTTTGTCGTCTGGGGCCCGCGGCCTGTCCGGTCCGGGCCTGCTCCGGTCCGGCGCCACCGTCCAGGACGGTCTGAAACCGCTCGGCGTCGTAGGCGTAGAGGAGAGCGAACCCCGCTCACTCTTCTCGGAGGCTCCTCAATGCCCCTCTCCCGCCGCAAGAAGATCCTAGGTCTCGTCGTCCTGGTCCTGGCGATCGGCACCGCCGTCGCCTGGGCCGTCACCCGTCCGGAAGCGGTCGACACCCGGTTCACCGGTGCCTACCGGCTGGACGATGGGCGCTTGGCGATCATTACGCCGCGCGAGGGCAAGACCCTCCGCCTACGCTTTCCGGACACGGGCGAAAGCCTGCCGCTCTTCCCCGTCGGCAACCCGGACGACCTCCGCTACGAGGCCGGCACCGGCTGGAGCGAGCGCCAGCCGGTCACGGCCGAGGTGACCTTCTCCCTGAGCGGTGGGGGAGGCCGTCCCGCCGGCTTCACCTTGGTCGACCGGAGCGGCGCCGGCGCGGATCGCACGGCCGCGCGCATTGAGCTGCCGGAGGAGGCCCTCTCGATCCCCAGCGGCGACCTAGAGCTCCGGGGCAAGCTCGTTCTGCCGACGACACCCGGCCCGTACCCGGCGGTGGTCCTGGTCCACGGCTCCGAGGCCTACAGCGGCGTCGACTTCTACGCCGGGCCGTACCTGTTCGCGACCCACGGCATCGCCACCCTGGTGTTCGACAAGCGGGGCACCGGCGGCTCCGGAGGCCACTACACCCAGAACTTCCACGTGCTGGCGGGGGACGTGGTGGCCGCGGTCCATGCGCTCCGCGAGCGCCCCGAGATCGACCCGGCGCGGATCCACCTCCAGGGTGGCAGCCAGGGAGGATGGATCGCGCCCCTGGCAGCGGCCGAGGATGGAAGGATCAAGAGCCTGCTGATCGACTATGGGCCGATGGTGCCGATCGCCGAGGAGGACCGCTGGGGCTACGTCTACCAGCTCCGCCGCAAGGGGCTGGGGGACGACGCCCTCCAGCAGGCCGACCGGCTGAACGCGGCCGTCAATCGGGCGCTCCAGGGGGAGGACGGTGCCTGGGACGAGCTCGGTACGACGTTGGACGCGGCACGGGGCACGGCGTGGTTCGAGGCTGCCAAGGGGAGTGATTCGGCGCTGGGCTTTCTGGCCGACACGCGGATGCCGCTCTGGATGATGCGGCTCTATGCCTGGTGGAAGCTCCGACCGGTGGACGGCGCACCCTTCGGCGAGCGCTTCTACGATCCGGTGCCGACGGTCGCCGGCCTCGACGTGCCGAGCCTCTGGATCTTCGGCGGCGAGGACCACTCCATGCCCACCTTTTGGTCGATCGACCGGCTCGTCCCCCTGCGCGCCGCCGGCCGGCCGATCGAGATCCTGCTCTATCCCCATGCCGACCACGGCATCCTGCGCTTCGAAGAGACGGAGGACGGCGGCCGCCGCATGCTCGGCTACGAGCCCGGCTACATGGCGTCCCAGGTCGCGTGGCTGCGCTACCAGAGCGGCCTCGACAGCGCGCTCACGCTGCCGGCCCCTGCGCCCGGTCAGCTCGTCGGCGCCGCGACCAGCCGCTCCGACAGGTAGATCAGGCAGGTAGACCAGGCAGGTAGGCCGGGAACGGCACGCCCGCCGTCCCTGTCGGGGCGCCGGGCCAGCCGGCCCTTTACGCCACAGCGTCGAGCGCGGTCCGTCCCATGGCAGCACTCTCCGGCGGCAATTGCTGCGTGTCTAGGAAAACCTAGACAAAGTATTGACAAACCATGGTCATCAAGGTACGGTTCCGGCCAAGGAGAGCGCCATGAACCGTCTTCGTCCCCATGCAATCGACGTCCCGTCCCGCACCCGGGCCGGCGCCCGGCCGGCCTCCGATGCATCCCCCGGCACCTCGCAGTGGGTGGTGCAGTGGGCGGTGGGGAGGGCGCGATGAGGATCGCCGTGATCGGCGGTGGGGTGTCCGGGATGGTCGCGGCCGCCGGCCTGGCGGAGCGCCACCAGGTCACCCTGTTCGAGGCGGCGGACCACCTGGGTGGTCATGCCCACACGGTCGAAGTGAAGCACCAGGGGCGGACGGTGCCGGTCGACACCGGCTTCATGGTCTTCAACGAGACCACGTACCCGGAGCTCTGCCGCCTGTTCGACCGCCTGGGGGTGGCGTCGCGGCCGTCGGACATGAGCTTTTCGGTGCGCAACGAGGCGACCGGGCTCGAGTACTGCGGCAGCTCGGTGGCCACCCTGTTCGCCCAGTCGCGGAACCTGGCCCGCCCGGCGTTCCTCCGCATGCTGGCGGAGGTCGTCCGCTTCAACCGGTGGGCGCCGCGCCTGGCGCTCCGGCGCCCGGACCTGACTCTCGGCGAGCTGCTCGAGCTGGGTGGCTTCAGCGCCTTCTTCCGCGACCACTATCTCGTGCCGATCACCGCTGCCGTCTGGTCGGCGACCGCGGAACGGGCCCTCGACATGCCGGCGTCGTTCCTCGTCCGCTTCTACCGCAACCACGGCATGCTGACCGTGAAAGGCCACCTTCCGTGGCGGACGGTGGTCGGCGGCTCTCTCCGCTATGTCGGGGCCCTGGCGCGAGAGCTGGAGCGCCGCGGGGTCCGGGTGCGCACGCGGATGGCGATCGAGGGGATCTGGCGGATCGGTGCCGGCGCTGCGGCCGATGGGGTCCGGGTCGTTCCGGTCGGCCGCCCGGCCGCGGTGTTCGACCGGGTCGTGCTGGCGGTGCACGCGGACCAGGCGCTGGCCTTGTTGGACGAGCCGACACCGGCGGAGCGGGCGGTGCTCGGTGCCCTGCCGTACCAGCGGAACCGGGGGGTGCTGCATACCGATCGCTCCCTGCTGCCCCGCGCGCCGCAGGCCCGTGCGAGCTGGAACTATCACGTCACCGGTGCCGAGACGGACGCCACCGGCGTTGAGGGCGGGGCCACCCTCACCTACGACCTCACTCGCCTCCAGGGCTTGCCCGGGTCCCGGCCGCTTCTCCTGACACTGAACCGGACCGACCGGGTCGATCCACGCCGGGTGATCGGCTCCTTCGAGTGGGACCACCCCGTCTACACCCTGGCGGGTGTCAGCGCCCAAGGGCGGCGGAACGAGGTGAGCGGCGCCGATCGGATCCATTACTGTGGCGCATACTGGCGCAACGGATTCCACGAGGACGGGGTGGTCAGCGGGCTGGCCGTCGCCCGCGAGATCGAGCAGGTCGCGGCGGCCGAAGGACCCGGTCGGAGGGGCGAGGTGCTCTGGGTCCGGGATGCCGCCGAGCCCCTGGTCGCGGCCGCTGGAGGGGGATGAGCCGTGCCGGAGAGCGCACTCTACGAGGGCACTCTGCGGCACCGCCGGTTTACCCCGGTGGAGCACCGCTTCCGCTACCCGCTGTACATGCTCTATCTGGATCTCGACGAGCTGCCGGAGGTGCTCGACCCGGTGCCGCTCTGGTCGGCCCGGCGGCCGGCCCTCGGCCGCTTCGACCGGCGCGACCACTTCGGCGCGCCGGACGAGCCGCTGGCGGAGTCGGTCCGGCGCCTGGTCGTGCGGCGGGGCGGGCACCGTCCGGAGGGGCCGATTCGCCTGCTCACCCTCGGCCGCACCTTCGGCCACTGCTTCAACCCGGTGTCGTTCTTCTACTGCTTCGACCGGACCGGGAGCCGCGTCGAGACGGTCGTTGCCGAGGTCGACAACACCCCCTGGGGGGAACGGCATCTCTATGTCCTCGGGCCGGGCACGGCGTGCGGCGGCTCCGGCGGCACCCGGCGCTACCGCCACGCCAAGGCGTTCCACGTCTCACCGTTCCTGGGCATGGACCTGGACTACGACTGGCGCTTCACGACGCCGGGCAGCCGGCTGCTGGTCCACGTCGCGACCCCTGAGCGCTCCGGCGCCGGACGCCCGTTCGACGCCACCCTGGTGCTCCGCCGCCGGGAGCTCTCCGGTGGCGCCATGGTCCGGGCGCTGGCGCGGCACCCGGCGATGAGCCTTCAGGTCCTGGCCAGGATCTACTGGCAGGCCGGGCTCCTGCGGCTCAAGGGGGTGCCGTTTCATCCCCATCCACCCACCGAGCGGCCGTCCTCCCAGGGCGGAGACGCTCCCCGGTCGGAACCGATCGCTTCCGGAGAACCCCGTCCATGACTGTCCACGACTCCCGCCACGATTCCCTGTTGCTCGACCTTCGCCCAAATCCTCGGTCAACCCCTCGCCCGAACCGGGCTCCGACTCCGGTTCCGGCCGCGGAAGGCGCGCCGGCCGGAAGGGCGCCCGCCCGCCGCCACCGGCTGCCCCTGGGCGCGCGCGTGGCGCGCCGGGCCGTCTGCGCCCGGCTCCGCTCGCTCGCTCGGGTGCCGGTGGGCGAGCTGGTCCTGGACGACGGGGGTGAGCGCCTGCGGTTCGGCGCGCCGGCGCCGGACGGGCTGGCGGCGACGGTCTCCGTTCGCGATCCGCGGTTCTGGACCGCGCTGGCGCTCGGCGGGTCGGTCGGCGCGGGCGAGGCCTACGCGGCCGGCTGGTGGGAGGCGGATGACCTCGTCGGCGTGATCCGGTTGATGGCGCGCAGCCTGGAGTCCAGCGACCGGCTGGAGCGTGGCTGGGCGCTGCCGGTCCGCCTGCTGGACCGCCTCGGTCACCGCCTGCGGACGAACACCCGGGGCGGCAGCCGGCGCAACATCGCGGCGCACTACGACCTGGGCAACGACCTGTTCGAGCTCTTTCTGGACACCGGCATGACCTATTCGTGCGCCATCTTCCCGGCGCCCGGCGTCAGCCTGGAGCTGGCCCAGCGGGAGAAGCTCGACCGCGTCTGCCAAACGCTCGATCTCGGTCCGGACGACGAGGTGGTGGAGATCGGCACCGGCTGGGGCAGCTTCGCCCTCCATGCTGCCGGCGAGTACGGTTGCCGGGTGACGACCACCACGATCTCCGCGGCCCAGCACGGCTACGCCGCGGAGCGAATCGCCGACGCCGGGCTGTGCGACCGGGTGACGCTCTTGCGGGAGGACTATCGGGACCTGCCGCGGTCGATCCCGGCGCAATTTGCCCGCCGGGGCCGCCCCGGCCGCCGGTTCGACAAGCTGGTGTCGATCGAGATGATCGAGGCGGTCGGCGAGGACCACCTCGACGACTACCTGCGGGTGGTCCAGGAGCTCTTGGATCCCGGCGGCCGGGCCCTCATCCAGGCCATTCTGATGACCGACCGGCGCTACGACGACTACCGCAAGCAGGCGGACCTGATCCAGAGGTTGGTCTTCCCCGGCGGGCACCTGCCGGCCCTCTCCGACCTGCTCGGCCGGGCGGCGCGCCACACCGACCTGACACTGGTCGGCCTCGACGACATCACACCCCACTACGCGGAGACCCTGGCGCGGTGGCGCCAGCGCTTCCTCGGCCGGCGCCACCGGCTGCCGGCGATGGGCTACTCGGACGACTTCTGCCGCCTGTGGGACCTCTACCTGGCGTACTGCGAAGCGGGCTTCCGCGAGGAGACCGTGCGGGATGCTCAGATGCTGTTCGCCCGCCCGGCTCTGGCCCCGTTTCTGGACCCGGATCTGGCCCCGGCGGCGGGAGGCCGGCGATGAGCCCGCGGGGGGCGACCGCCCGGCTGGTCGACCTGGCGGAGAAGGGCACCCTGCCGGACGCCGCCATCCGCCTCGGCATCCGGCGGCTCATCGCGTCGCGGCTGGAGACCGAGAGCCGGGGCGGGCCGGAGCAGCACCAGGAGCGCTTCGAGGCCCTGCTCGCGGAGCTCCGCCGCGGGCCGGTGGCGGTGGCGACGGAGGCGGCCAACGCCCAGCACTATGAGGTGCCGGCGGAGCTCTACCGCCTCGTCCTCGGTGAGCGTATGAAATACAGCGCGTGCCTCTGGCCCCCCGGGATCGTGACTCTGGACGAGGCCGAGCGGCGGATGCTCGAGCTGACCATCCGCCGCGCGGCCATCGAGGACGGCCAGGACGTCCTGGAGCTCGGGTGCGGCTGGGGCTCCCTCACCCTGGCGATCGCCGAGCGGTTTCCCGGCAGCCGCGTCACCGCCGTCTCCAACTCCGCCAGCCAGCGTCGCTTCATCGAGGAGCGCTGCCGGTCGCGCGGCCTGGCCAACGTCGAGGTGATCACGGCGGACGTCAACCACCTGGTGCTCGATCGCGCCTTCGACCGGGTCGTGTCGGTCGAGATGCTGGAGCACGTGCGCAACCACCAGGCGTTGTTCGGCAGGATCGCCGGCTGGCTCCGTCCCGGCGGCATGCTATTCACCCACGTCTTCTGCCACCGGCGGTTCCCCTACCTGTTCGAGAGCTCGGAGGATCCGGAGGACTGGATGGCGCGGACCTTCTTCACCGGCGGCATCATGCCGACGCCGGCGCTCTTCCTGCGATTCCAGGACCATCTGCGGGCGCGCCGGCAGTGGCTGCTTCACGGGCGCCACTACCAGCGCACCGCCGAGGCCTGGCTGGAGAACCTCGACCGCCGCCGGCGGGAGGTCCACCGGGTGCTGGCGGGCGTCCACGGCGAGGCGGAGGCCGATCGCTGGGTGCAGCGCTGGCGGATCTTCTTCCTGTCGGTGGCGGAGCTGTTCGGATACCGCAACGGCCGGGAGTGGATGGTCTGCCACACCCTGTACGAAAAGCCCCCGGCGGGGGCCCCCAGCCCGGACGATCCCGCCGGCCCCGGCGACGAGCGGGGCGCGACGGGCGGCGCGGAGTCCTGACATGGGGTCCGATGCGCTCCTCTCGTGGGCCGCGAGCTGGCCTCTCGCCGCCGGCCTGGCGGTCGCCCTCGCGCTCTTCACCCTGACCTGGCTGGTCCACCTGCTGCTCCGCGACGCCAGCATCGTCGACGTCCTCTGGGGCCCGTCCTTTCTGATCGTCGCCGGCGTCTACGCGGCGCTCGCTCCGGGCGCGGCGCCGCGGCGCTGGCTGGTCCTGGCATTGGTGGCGGCGTGGGCGCTTCGCCTGGGCGGCTACCTGTTCGTGCGGCGGCTGGGGGAGCCGGAGGACGCCCGCTACCGGGCGATGCGCGCCCGCTGGGGGGGCGCGTTCCCGTGGGTCAGCCTGGTGGTGGTGTTCTGGCTCCAGGCGGTGATCGCCTGGGTGGTCTCCTGGCCGCTCGCCCGCGCGATCCGGGCGGCGGAACCGGCGGGGTGGAGCGGTCTCGACGGCGTCGGCGCCCTGCTCGTCCTCGCCGGTCTTCTGTTCGAGACGGTCGGGGATTGGCAGCTCGCGCGGTTCAAGGCCGACCCGGCCAACTCCGGTGGAGTGATGGACCGGGGGCTGTGGCGCATCAGCCGCCACCCCAACTACTTCGGTGAGTGCGTCGTGTGGTGGGGGTTCGGCCTGCTCGCCCTGGCCACCGGGTTCGCCGCATGGTGGACCCTGGCGAGCCCGCTCCTGATGACCTTCCTGCTGCTCCGGGTCTCCGGGGTGCGGCTGCTCGAGAAGGGCCTGGCGGAGACCAAGCCGGGCTACGCCGACTACGTTCGCCGGACCAACGCCTTCTTTCCCGGTCCGCCGCGGAGCTGAACCGCTGGATCGAGGCGGTGCCCGCTGCCGGCAGGCTCAGCCGGTCCGTCGCATCGCCCGTCGCTTCTTCTGTGTTAACGGCTCCCGGGCACCCCGGAAGCGGGCGACGATCATCGACAGGTCGTCCGCCTGGAGCGTCTCCCCCTTGAACCGCGCCACGCTGTCCAGCAGGTCGTTGCGGACGGCGCGTGCCGGGCCGGCGTCCGCCGCCTGGGCCAGGGACCGTTCCAACCGGTCGAAGCCGAAGGCGTCGGTGTGGTGGTCGACGGCCTCCACCAGGCCGTCGGTGTAGAGGAGGACCAGGTCGTCGGGGGCGAGGTCGACGGCGTCTTCGCGGTAAGCGGCGGGCAGCCGCGTCCCCAGGGGGGGCGCCGGGGCGCCGACCTCGCACACCGTCCGGTCGGTGGCGCGGTAGTGGAGCACCGGCGGGTGGCCGGCGCTCGCCACCCGCATCCGGCCGCCGCCCTGGGGCGGCCCGGTGTGCTCGATCACGGCGACGGTCGCGGTCACGAACGTGCGGTGGCGGACCGACTCGCGGACCATCAGGTTGAGCCGGTCGAGCACCGCCGCGGGGGTCCGCAGGTGCTCGTGGAGCACGTAGAGCGAGCTCCGGAGGCCCGCGATGAGCAGGCCGCTGGCGACGCCGTGGCCGGCCACGTCCGCCATCACCAGGACGAAGCAGTCGTCGTCCAGGCGGATGTAGTCGAAGTAGTCGCCACCGACCTCGACCGCCGGCAGGCAGACGCCGGAGAGATCGAGCCAGTCCACGTCCGGGTCGCCGGCGGGCAGCATGCTGAGCTGGATCTTGCGGGCGTCGGCGAGCTCGCCCCGCATGCGCAGGCGCTCCCGTTCGCGGGTGGCCGCACGGCGCCAGCGGTCGACGAACTCCCGGTGGCGGCGGGTGGTGATCCGGACGCCGAGGGAGGCGGCGAGCACCACCGGGATCGACAGCCCGAAGACCCACAGGAGCGCCCGCTCGAGGGCGGTGCCGTGGACCAGGTGCCAGGTCGCGATGACCGCGGCGGTCGCCGCCCACAAGGCAGTGGACGTCGCCGGGCCGAAGCGGAGGACGAGCAGCAGAACCGACGGCAGGAGCGCCAGGAAGACGGCCAGCGCCTGGGGGTCGTCGGTCCACAGGGCGATCGCCACGAGCTCGACTCCCACCAGCGCGACCGTCGCCCAGCGGAACCCCTCCTCGATCGGCCGGGTGCGCCGGAGCAGCAGGAAGGCGGCGAAGACGACCAGGTCGCCGAGCGCGGCGAAGAGCCGGAAGCGATCGCCCGAGGTGCCGGCGTCGATCGCCACGATCGCGCCCGCCAGGAGGGCCCCGGCCACCAGCCACCGGAACCGCTGCCAGTTGACGCCGTCGAAGTAGCGGTGGACGGCGGTCTCCTCGGGTAGCAGGAGGAGCTCGTCGAGAGTGCGGATGCGCATGGGTCGGAAGGGTCGGAGACGGGCCCGGACTGCCGGGAATCTACCAGACGGCCCGGGCGGCGCGCAGGGCAAGCGGAGGAATGGTGACCCGGCGGGTGCTGTTGCCCCTCTTGCTATGATCCCGCGGCCTCCCGTCGAGGAGGAGGCACGACGAAAGGGAATTGAAATCGATGGCGATCGCTGATCGGAAGGACCGGCCCGAGGAGCCGGATCAAGCCCCCGAGGAAGACAGTCCGAAAGAGCGCGTGGATGACGTGGTCGTGCGCTTCGCCGGCGACTCGGGGGACGGCATGCAGCTCACGGGCACCCAGTTCACCAGCACCTCGGCCCTGCTGGGCAACGACCTGGCCACGCTGCCCGACTTCCCGGCCGAGATCCGCGCCCCGGCCGGCACCCTGCCGGGCGTCTCCGCGTTCCAGGTACGGATCGCGGACCACGACATCCACACCCCGGGCGACGCTCCCGACGTGCTGGTGGCGATGAACCCGGCCGCGCTGGTCAAGAACCTCCCCGACCTGGTGCCGGGCGGCGTGGTGCTGGTCAACACCGACGACTTCAAGGACCGGAACCTGAAGAAGGCGGGCCTGGAGTCCGACCCGCTCGGGGACGGCAAGCTGGACGGCTACCGTGTGGTCGAGGTGGAGCTGACCACCCTCACCCGCCGGGCGCTCGAGGACACGGAGCTCGACGTCAAGTCGAAGGACCGGTGCAAGAACTTCTTCGCGCTGGGGATCGTCTACTGGCTGTTCGACCGGCCCCTCGACAACACGATCGCCTGGTTGCGACGGAAGTTCGCCACCCGCCCGGAGCTCGCCGACGCCAACGTGCGCGTGCTGAAGGCGGGCTGGAGCTACGCGGACATCCAGCATCTCTTCCAGGCCCGCTACGAGATCGAGCCGGCGCAGCTCGCGCCGGGTACCTACCGCAACATCAACGGCAGCGAGGCACTGGCCCTCGGCTTCGTCGCCGCCAGCCGCGTCTCCGGCCTGCCGCTCTTCCTCGGCGCCTACCCGATCACGCCGGCGTCCGACGTGCTGCACGCCCTCGCCCGGTACAAGCGCTTCGGCGTGACCACCTTCCAGGCGGAGGACGAGATCGCCGCCGTCTGTGGCGCGATCGGCGCGGCCTTCGGCGGCGCCCTGGCGATCTCGGCCTCGAGCGGACCGGGGATCGCGCTCAAGGCGGAGGCCATGAACCTGGCGGCGATGGTCGAGCTGCCGATGGTCGTCTGCGACATCCAGCGGGGCGGTCCGTCGACCGGCCTGCCGACCAAGACCGAGCAGTCCGACCTGTTGCAAGTGATGTTCGGCAGGAACGGCGAGTCGCCCCTGCCGGTGATCGCCGCCGCCTCGCCCCACGATTGCTTCTGGGCGGCCCTCGAGGCGTGCCGGGTGGCGGTGCGCTCCATGGTGCCGGTGGTGTTGCTGTCGGACGGCTACATCGCCAACGGCTCGGAACCGTGGCGGCTGCCGTCCATGGAGGATCTGCCGCAGCTCTCTCCGGAGCTCCGGAGCGACCCGGCGGGCTTCCAGCCCTATCTGCGCGACCCCGAGACCCTGGCCCGGCCGTGGGCCCTGCCGGGGACCCCCGGCCTGGAGCACCGGATCGGCGGTCTGGAGAAAGAGGACGGCACAGGCAACGTCTCCTACGATCCGGCGAACCACGAGCGCATGACCGCCCTCAGGGCGGAGAAGGTGGAACGGATCGCACGCGAGCTGCCGCCGGTGGAGATCGAGGGGCCGCCGCAGGGTGAGCTGCTGGTCCTGGGCTGGGGGTCGACCGAAGGCGCCATCAAGGGTGCCGTCCGCAGGCTCCAGGCCCAGGGCGTCGCGGTGTCGCGCGCGCACCTGCGCTGGCTCAACCCGCTGCCGATCGACCTGGGCGACGTGCTCGGGCGTTTCGAGAAGGTGCTGGTGCCGGAGATGAACCTGGGCCAGCTCGCCCTGCTGCTCCGCGCCAAGTACTTGAAGGACGTGATCACCCTCAGCAAGGTCCAGGGACGGCCGTTCTTCCGCAACGAGATCGAGGCCAAGATCCGGGAGGTGCTGTCGTGACGACCCCTGAGACCCCCACGCTGACCCGCAAGGACTTCCAGAGCGACCAGGAGGTCCGGTGGTGCCCGGGCTGCGGCGATTACGCGATCCTCGCCGCGGTCCAGTCCGTCTTTCCGGAGCTCGGCCTGCCCAAGGAGCGCTTCGTGGTCATCTCGGGGATCGGCTGCTCCAGCCGCTTCCCCTACTACATGGACACCTACGGCTTCCACTCGATCCACGGCCGCGCGCCGGCCATTGCCACCGGCCTCAAGACCGCCCGGCCCGATCTCGAGGTCTGGGTCGCCACGGGCGACGGCGACGCGCTGTCGATCGGCGGCAACCACCTGATCCACGTCCTGCGCAGGAACGTCGGCATCAAGATCCTGATGTTCAACAACCGGATCTACGGCCTGACCAAGGGCCAGTACTCGCCGACCAGCGAGCAGGGCAAGCGGACCAAGTCGACCCCCTTCGGCTCGATCGACCGCCCGTTCAACCCGCTCGCCCTCGCCCTGGGCGCCGGCGCCACCTTCGTCGCCCGGAGCGTCGATATTTTCCAGCCCCATTTGAAATCCGTGCTCAAGCGGGCGGCAGAGCACAAGGGCTCCGCGTTCATCGAGATCTACCAGAATTGCAATATTTTCAACGACAAGGCCTTCGAGTCCATGACCGACAAGGAAGGCCGGGTCGAGCGCACTCTCTACCTGGAGCACGGCAAGCCCTTGGTCTGGGGTGAGGAGTCGCGCCGCGGGATCGTGCTCGACGGCCTGGAGCCGAAGGTGGTCGATCTGGCGGCCGACGGGGTCTCCGAGGACGAGTGCCTGCGCTGGGACGAGGCGGCGGCGACGCCGCAGCTCGCCTTCCTGGCGTCCCAGATGGTGCCGCCCGCGTTCCCGACCCCGATCGGCATCTTCCGGGCGGTGGAGGAGCCGACCTACGAGGAGGGTGTGGTGGCCCAGGTCGAGGGGGAGATCGACCGCTCCGGCCCGGGGCGGCTGGAAGATCTGCTCTACTCCGGCGACACCTGGACCGTGAAGGAGACCGTGGAGGGGAGCGAGGGTGCCGCGCCGTAGGGCCCGGCGCCGCACGAGCCTCCGGTCATGCGGCTGCTGATCTTCGCCCAGGGGACCACCTGGGAGTGCCGCTACCATGCGAGCGCCCTGGCCGCGAGCGCCGCGGGCGCCGGCGACAGCGTGGAGATCGTCCTGCTGATGGGCGCCCTGTCCGCCTGGGTCGAGGAGCAGTGGGACCGCCTCGACCCGGCGCTGCCGCTGACCGCCGACCGGATCGAGGCGGTGGCGTTTCCCCCTCTGTCGTCCCTGCTCGGGCCGGCGCGCGCGGCGGGTTCGCTCAAGCTCTACGGGTGCAGCGCGTCGGCCCGCCTGCTCGGCCTGGACCTGGGCCGGGTCCAGGAGCGCGTGGACGCGATCCTCGGCTGGCAGAGCTTCGCCGCCCGGATCGCCAAGGCGGACCGGGTCGTGACCTTTTAGACATCGACGAGGACCGAACTCGTGACGAGTCGGTCAGGCTTGGGGAGGCAGGAGGCGCCCCCACCCGGCGCCCTCGCCGGTTCGAGGCGAAGCTTCACCGGGAGTCTGCGCGGCAGGACCTGGTGACCAGAAACAAACCGGGGCGGAACCGCCCCCACGGTTCCGCCCCCCGGAAGGAGAGTCGGCCGACGAGTCGCGGGACCGGCGCCCGGTCGGGGAGACCCGGCGACGGGGCAACTCGTGACCTTCCAGATCACAATAGGGCCGACTTCCGGGGAGCGCACCACCCGCGGAGGCGGTTTTTCGGCAGGTTCCACCTACCCGAACGGCTGGGTAGCGCTCTGCTAGAGTTGAGGTCTTCAGTGCTCGCGCCTGCGCAGGCGTGCCCCGTGGGATGCACGTTCCGTCCCACGGAGCACCCGGGCCGACGCCCCGGCTTCCGCGGCGCCCGTCACTGAGCCGGAGGGCCGCCGTATGATCGTCGCCTTCGCCAGCCTGTTCCTCGGTCTCACCCTCGGGGTGCAACCGGTCACTGTCACGGTTTCCGGCCAGGTCGCCGGTGTCGAGATCCTGCTCGACGGCCAGCAGGTCGGAATCGCGGAAGCCCCCGGGTGGACGGTGAAGGTCGACTTCGGGTCGATCCTGTCCCCCCACGAGCTCGAGGCGGTGGCGCTGGACAAGCGGGGCAAAGAGCTCGCGCGCGCGAGCCAGCGGATCAACCTGCCCCGGCCGGCGGCCGAGGCCGAGGTGGTGATCGAAGGCGGCGCCGACGGGCGGGGAGCGGTGGCGCGGATCACCTGGGAAAGCGTCGCCGCCGCCACGCCGCGCGCGGTCACCGCCGTGCTCGACGGGCAGCCGGTCCAGGTCTCCAACCCGCGACGGGTCGAGCTTCCCCCCTTCGACCCGGAGCAGCTCCACTTCCTGCGGGTCGAGCTCGAATTCACCGACATCGTCTCGGCGGTTGCCGAAGCGACCTTCGGCGGCGTCTACCAAGACGCTTCCCGCACCGAGCTGACGGCGTTGCCGGTGGTGCCGGTGGAGGGAGCGCCGCGCACGTTGCGAGCCGAGGACCTCGAGGGGTGGTTCGCGACCGTCGCCGGCGAGCCGCTCCCGCCGGTCGCCGTCGAGGATGGCCCGGGAGAGGTGGTGTTCGTGCTCGACGGCGCGGCACAGCGCGAGATCTGGAAGCTCGGCTGGACGATCAGCCTGCTGGGGGCGAGGGACTCGATCGGGCCGATCCCCACGCACCCGCCGCCGCCGGGAGCGCCGCGTGACCGGATGCCGATCGGCGCCGGGCGGCCGAACCTCTCGAAGTTGCGCTATGACCTGCAGCTCGGGAAGGGACAGGCTCTCCACCTGCTGTGGCCGGTGGCGGAGGCGGGGGCCGCGCGCGGGGACCGGCCGGCGGCCGAGCTGTTCCCGCGGGCGGAGGACCACCCACCGGGCGACGGAGGCGTGCTCTGGCTGCTCAGCGAGGCGACCCAGCCGGCCATGTCCCTCGCCGATCAGCGTCTGGTCGACGCGGTCGCCGTCGCGGGCATGACCGCCACGCTCCGCGCGCGGCGCCGGGCGGTGGTCCTGGTGCTGTCCGAGCACCCGGCAGACGCCAGTCGCCTCCGGCCGGCCAACGTGCGGAGCTACCTCGAGCAGCTCGGTGTGCCTCTGTACGTCTGGGTGTTCGGCAAGGTGAGCGAGCCGATGCGCCAGGCCTGGGGTGAGCGCGTGCGGTCGGTCGATGCGCGGCATCGGCTAGCGGCGGCGGTGCGCGAGGTCTCCACGGCCGTCGGGCGCCAGCGGATCGTCTGGTTCGACGGCCAGTACCTGCCGCAGGAGATCGTGGTCACCGGGCGGGCCAAGGTCCGGCGGGCGCGATGACCGGCCGGTGGCGGGCGGCGGGGCTGGTCGTCCTCGTGATGGGCTCGTGCGCCGTCGGCGCCACGCCGGCCGGAGCAGCGGCCGATCCACCGCCCGCGCCGCCCACCTCGCCCGCGCCGGACACTCCGGCGGTTCTGGGGGCGCCGTCGGCCTTCGACCTGGACGCGACCGCCGAGGACCGGATGGCGGTGGCCGCCGGTACCCGTGTCCATGAGCGTCCCGCCCCGGGAGCCGGCGTCCTGGCGGTCGTCGACGCGGACGCCGAGCTGCCGGTGATCGAGCGGCGCTCCGATTGGGTGCGGGTTCGCTACGGCAGCTTCAAGGGCTGGATCTGGAACGGCACCGGCCCGGAGCCGACGGCGGAAGAGGCTGGCACCGGCCCGGCGCTGGAGGCGGAGGTGCCGGTTCCCGACTCCGGAGCCGGCCCCGGTCCGGGTCCCGGCCCCGCAGCTCCCGCAGCCGGCGCCGGACCCGATCCGGCCACCGCCGGGCGAGCCCGGAGGCTCCTGGGCGGCGGCGCCCGCGCGATCGACGCCGGCCCGTGGCGCCTGCTGACCGACGTCGAGGATCCACGGCTCCTCGCCTCCCTCGAGCGCCTCGCCACCGACCTGCCCACCGCGTACCGGGAGCGATACGGGCTGCCGATCGATCCCGCGCCGCGGACGGCGGACGCGGAACGGGAGCTGATCGTCCTGTTCGCCCGCGAGGAGGCCTACCGGGAGTTCGTCGGCGACGGCTCCGGGTCCGGCCCCGACGGCTTCACGACCAACGAGATCGCGGCTCTCTACCGGGGGGACCTGAGCGACAACGCGCTGCGGATGCTGTTCGTCCACGAGGGCGTGCACCTGCTCGATTGGCGGGCGCTCGGCGGCAAGGCTCCGGCCTGGCTGGAAGAGGGGTTGGCCCAGGCGATGGCGGTGAGCCGCATCGAGCCTTCGGGAGCTCTCCAGGCCGCGGAGCTCGATGACGCCGCGCGGGTGGTCACCACGTCTCTCGGTCGCGACGGGCGGCGGCAGACGGTGGTGCGGCTCTCCGGCGGCTACGATGCGGTGCGGCGGGTGGCGGACGGGCTGCGCCGGAGCGCGCTGCCCTCGCTCGAAGAGTTGGTCGCGAGCGACCGCTCCGGGCTGGCCGATCCACGCCTCCGCCTGCTGCGCTACTCCCACTGCGCGCTCTTCGTCCGCTATCTCCTGGACGGGGAGGACGGCCGGTGGCGGGATGGGTTCCATGGCTACCTGGCGGATCTGGCGCGGACCGGTGACGGGTCCCCGGCACGCCTCGTGGAGGCGCTCCGGACCGATTGGCAGAGCCTGGAGGAAGGCTTCGACCGGTGGGTGCTGTCGAGGGACCTCGGACTGGCGGGACCACAACGGCCCGCCGCCCGGCCGCTGCGCCAGGACGATCGGCGCGTCGAGGTGGCCGCCGGCGAGCCGCTCCGGGAGCGCCCCAATCCGCGGGCCGGCGTCCTGGCGATCGTCGACGCCGACCAGGAGCTGACCGTGCTCGACCGGGAGGGTGGTTGGGTCCGGGTGCGCTACGCGGGACGCAAGGGGTGGATCGCGCTCGCGCTCGACGAGACGCCACAGGAGGTCGCGGACGAGACCGTGCCCGACCCCGAGCGCCTGGCCAGGGCCCTGGATCTGCTCGGTCACCCGTCGGCCCACCCGCTCGGCCCCTGGACCCTCTACACCGACGTCCACGGCAAGCGCCTGCTGCGCTCGCTCGACCGCCTGGCGGGAGAGACGGTGCGCGCCTACGAGGACCGATTCGGTCTGGATCCGGGCCTGCCCGGCTCGGGGAGTGGCGCCGCGGCCGCCGAGGAGGTCGTGATCCTCTTCTCCCGCCAGGAAGAGCACGACGCCTTCCTCGGCGACCGTGCGCTCTTCGGCGCCCAGGAGATCGGCGGCTCCGCCGGCTTCGGCATGGCGGTCCTCCACAAGGGGGACCGGACCGCCGAAGGGTTCCGGGCCTTGCTGGTCCACGAGCTGGTGCACCTGCTCTCACGACGGGCCCTGGGCCCCGGGACGCCGCCGTGGCTCGAAGAGGGGCTGGCCGATGCGCTGGCGTTCTCGCGCATCACGCCGGCCGGCGGCCTGCACGCCAGCGAGCTCGGCGGCAAGACCGAGATCTGGCGGGCGAACCCGTACGGGCTGAGGTCCCAGCTCCAGCAGACGGTCGCCTCCACCGGTCCGCGGGCGGCCATCGACCGGCTGGTCGCCGCCCTCGACCGGGGTACCCTGCCGCCGCTCCACACGCTGACGGCCATGAGCTGGACCTCCCTGGTCGATCCCCGGTGGCGGCAGCTGAGCTACGCCCAGAGCGCGCTGTTCGTGCGCTTCCTGCTGGACGCCGACGACGGCCGGTGGCAACAGGGTTTCCGGTCGTACCTCCGGAGGATCGCCGGCGGGGGAGAGGCGGCCGCCGGCCCGGACGCCCTGCTCGCCGCGCTCGGCACCGACTGGGAGACCCTGGATCGGTCCTTCGGCCGGTGGCTGCGGAGCGAGCAGATCGCGGCCCGGATGGAGTGACACGGACCTCCGCCCGAGTAACATCGGCGTGCCATGCCGTTCACCGACCAGGACTGCCGCCGCTGCCGTGACGATTTCCCCTCCCTCCGCCGGACCGTCGACCACCTGGGTGAGGCCCGCCCGGTGGCGTTTCTCGACGGGCCGGCGGGCACCCAGGTGCCGCGCCGCGTGATCGACGCGATCGGCGACTACTACCGCACGTCGAACGCCAACACCCACGGCCGGTTCGTCACCTCGGCCGAGACCGACCGGGTGCTCCACGCGGCGCGCGAGGCGGTGGCCGCCCTGCTGGGAGCGTCCGACGGCCGGACGATCTCCTTCGGCGCCAACATGACCTCGCTGGCGTTCTCCCTCGCCCACGCCCTGGTGCGCACCTGGGAGCCCGGCGACGAGGTGGTGATCACCGCGCTCGACCACGAGGCCAACCGCGGCCCGTGGCTGATGCTCCGGGAGCGGGGCATCGTGGTGCGCGAGGCGGCGGTGACCGCGGGCGGCGCCCTAGACCTGGACGACCTGGAGCGCCAGCTCGGTCCGCGGACCCGGTTGGTGGCGGTCGGCTGGGCGTCGAACGCCCTCGGCACGGTCAACGACGTGGCGCGCATCCGCGCGCTGGCCGGCGAGCGCTCGGGCGGCCGGGCACGGCTGCTGGTCGACGCGGTGCACTACGCGCCCCACTTTCCCATCGACGTCGCCGCCCTCGACCCGGACTTCCTACTCTGCTCGGCGTACAAGTTCTACGGCCCGCACGTCGGGCTTCTGTACTGCCGGCCGGGGCTGCTCGACGCGCTGCCGACCGACAAGCTCATCCCCCAGGAGGACGCCGCCCCGTACCGGATCGAGACCGGCACGCTGAATCATGCCGCGATCGCCGGGGTGACGGCGGCGATCGAGTACCTGGCGTCGTGGGGCACGGGGCCGGACCTGCGCGCGCGGCTGGTCTCGGCGATGGAGGGGATCGCGGCCTACGAGCACGGCCTGGCCCGGAGGTACTGGGAGCAGGTGCGGGAGATCCCCGGCGTCACGGTCCGCGGACCCGGGTTCGACGGCTCGGAGGGCGCCCGCCCGGGCTTCTCCGGCGGACCGCGGCGGACGCCGACGGTGTCGATCACCGTCGAGGAGACGACGCCGGCGCGGCTGGCCGAGGCGCTCGGGGCGCGGGGGATTTTCGTCTGGGACGGGGACTTCTACGCCGTGCGCCTGATCGAGGTCCTCGGCCTCGCCGAGCGGGGTGGGGTGCTCCGCACCGGGGTCTCCATGTACAACACCGCCGAGGAGATCGACCGCCTGGTTCAGGGCATCCGCGAGCTCTCGCCGCGGGCGGCAGGGGCATCCGCTTGAGCGCCCAGGAAGCGGCGCCGCTCCGGGCGCTCTTCGCCGGCTTCGGCCGGGTCGGCCGGACCCTGGCGGAGATCCTGGCCCACCGGCACGAGTACCCCGGCCTGGCCGGCGCGCCGCCGATCGAGGTCGTCGGTATCACCACCGGCGGCAGCGGTGCCCTGGTCGATCCGGCCGGCCTCGACCTGGCCCGTGCCCTCGACGAGGTGCGCCGCCACGACCGGTTCACCACCGCCCATTCGGCCGCGGCGGCGATCGATACGGCCACCGCCGCCCGGGTGCTGGAGTACGACGTGCTGGTGGAGATGTCGCCGCTGTCGGTCGCGGGCCGGGGGGAGCCGGCCTGCTCCTACGTCCGGACCGCCCTCGGCCGGGGGCGGCACGTGGTGTCGGCCAACAAGGGGCCGGTCGCCTGGGCCTACCGGGAGCTGGCCGCGCAGGCCGCCGAGCGTGGGGTGGCGTTCCGGTTCGAGTCGACGGTGATGGACGGCGCGCCGGTGTTCGGTCTGCGCGACCACTGTTTACCTGGCACCTCGATCGAGCGGGTCGAAGGGGTGCTCAACTCGACGACCAACGTGATCCTCTCCGAGATGGAGGCGGGGCGGGGGTTCGAGGAGGCGCTCGAGCGGGCGCGCCAGGCCGGCGTGGTGGAGGCCGATCCCGAGGACGACCTGGCCGGCTGGGACGCGGCGGTGAAGCTCGCCTGCCTGGCGAACGTGCTCTTGGGCGTCGACCTGGCGCCGGAGGCGGTGGAGCGGACCGACGTGCGGGAGATCGCGCCGGAGCGTCTGGCCGCCGCGCGCGACCGTGGCGCCCGGGTCAAGCTCGTCGCCCGGGCCGAGCGCCCCCGTCCGGGTGTCGCCGCGGGCGTCGCCGCCCGGGTGGAAGCGGAGGAGGTCCCGCTGGGGGACCCCCTCGCCCAGGTCTCGGGCACCAGCTCGGCGCTCCGCCTGGTCGCCGACCTGGCGGGCCGGCTGGTGGTGGTAGAGGAGGAGCCGGATCTCCGGACCACCGCCTACGGCGTGCTGGCTGACCTGCTCCGGCTGCCGCCTCTCGGGCCGGTCCACTAGTCGAGCACCTGGACCTCCAGCACCAAGATCAGCCCGGCGCCGGCGCCGGCGGCGGCCGCCTTGCCGACCACCGCCTTCTGCCCGGTCCGGACCTCCACGTCGCTCTGCAGGCGGACGACGCCCTCGGCCCGTTGCGACTTGCCGTCGGTGGTCGTCTCGAGCGGCGTCTTGACGGCGGAGAAGAGCAGCCCGCCCAGGCGGACCGACGGCCGCTCGCCCTGGAGGAGCTGGGCCTTGTTGAAGCCGAAGCGGTAGTCCATCGTCGGGCGGGAGTCCGAGGACGGCAGGGTGCCGGTGACCTCGCCGCCGCTGCCGTCGAGCACCCGCACGGCGACGGTGTCGATGAGCTCGACCCCCTGGTAGCCGAAGACCTCCTCGAGCTGCCGGGCGACGCCTTCCAGGCCGGCGGGGACCCCGCCGGAGAGCGGCCCGGTCTTGGAGGCGTCGAGCACGTAGGCGATCACCTGGATGCTCTTGGTCGGTGCCGGTGGTACGTCGAGCTTGAGGGCGGCGGCGCGGGCCGCCTCGACCGCCTCCCGCGGCCCCTGGATGGTCACCAGGCCGAGGTCCGGGTGGGCGACGACGTGGACGCCGAAGACCCGGATCACGTTGGCCACTTCCTGCGGGTTGGCGTGCTCGATGGGCACGATCGCCTCGCCGCGCTCGGGACCGCCCTGCCGTGCCTGGCTCTCTTCCTGCGCTGGCGCCTGCTCGTGCTCGGCGGCGGCCTGCGCCCGGAGCGGCGGCGTCAGGACGGTGGCGAAGAGTACCGCCACGAAAAGGGCGGTGAGGACAGGGCGAAGGCTAGACAGCTTCATCATTGGATACCTCCTTGGGCTCGTCGACGAGCCAGTAGAAGACGATGTCCGGATCGTCGGAGACAACCTGGATGGTGATCGACGGTTCTTGGTGCGGCCCCAGGGCGTCGAGGGCTGCCTGCGCCGAGAGGACGGCGTCGGGGTCTAGCTCCTCCGGCGGGGCGACGGCGCTCGCGAGCGATCCGGCGGCCAGCAGATCGGGTGCCTCGGCGGCGCCCGGCGCGGCAGACGGGCGGGTTCCGCCGGTCGCGGGTGCCCCGGGCGCCGTGGCCGGTCGCGACGGCGTGCCCGGTCGGTTGATCCCCTGCCCGTGGGTCGCCGGCGGGAAGGGCTTCGCGCCTTCGGGCTGATCGGGGAGCTGATCGGGAGCGGCGGCCCTCGGTCCGGTCGGAGCGCCGGGCTGCGAGGAGCCCGGTCCCGCGGCCGGCGGCGGGTTGCGGTCGGCCAGGCGGGTCGGCTCGGTGCCCGGCCGGAGACCCGCGAGCCAGAGGACGAGCCCGAGGCTCAGCGCGGCGAGGACCGCCGCGAGACCGAGCAGCGCGCGGCGGCCCCGGCGGCGCGAGGCGGTTCGCTGCGCCTGCTCGCCTTGCTCCTCAGCGATCGCCGCTCGGACCCTGCCGCGGATGCGGTCGAGCGCATCCGCGGCGACCGGCTCATCGGCCAGACCCTGGAGCAGGCGCCGGTCGCCCTGGAGCGCGGCGGCCAGGGCGCGGCAGTCGGCGCAGGTCGCCAGGTGGTGCTCGATCTCCCGCCGGCGCGCGGGCGGCAGCTCGCCGCCAGCGAGCAGGGCGATCTCGGGGTGGAGAGTGCGGCAGGTCATGGGATCTCCTCCTGGGGGGCGTCGGTGCCCCCGGTTCGCTCGAAGGAGCACTCGAGCGCCGCCAGCCGCTCGCGCAGGGCGAGCCGGGCCCGGGAGACATGGGAGCGGACGGTGGTCTCGGTGGCCCCCAGGGCCGCCGCCACCTGGCGGGTGGACAGGCCGTGGAGCTCGCGCAGCACCAGGGCGGCCCGCTGCTTGAACGGCAGGGACTCGAGGGCCGCGGCGGCGTGCCGCCGGAGCTCCGCCGTGGCGGCGTCCGTCGCCGGATCGGCACGCGGGTCCGGGGGGTCGCCCGAGGACGGCTCGCCCGGGAGCACGGGTTCCAGGGGCTGCTCGCGGCGCCGTCCGCGGCGGCGACCGAAGTCGCGGCAGACGTTGACGGCGATGTGGTTCAGGTACGGGGCGACCGGGCGTTCCGGGCGGAGCCGGTGGAGCGCCCGGTAAAGGCGGAGGAAGGTCTCCTGGGCGGCGTCCTCGGCGTCCGCGGGATCCCCCAGCAGACGCCGGGCGATGCTATAGACGCGGCGCTCGTGGAGCCGGACCAGGCGCTCGAAGGCGTCGTCGTCGCCCGCGGCGGCCCGCTGAACGAGGCGGGCTTCCATGGGAGCGGGCTGGGCGATGCCGCCGGTGATCGGTTCGCTGGTCATGGGGCGTCCTCGTCCAGGTATACCGGAGGGGGGGACGAAACGTTGAGATCGGGCGGCGGACACTGTGGCCGGAAGGATGGACGCAGTACACTTCGGGCCGATGGGTGAGCCACTAGAGGAACCGACGAAGGACGCGGCGGCGGAGCGCGGCCGGGAGGTGCTGATCGAGGCGCGGGGGATCACCTTCGGCTACGGTCAGGAGGCGGTGCTCCGGGACGTCGACCTGGTGATCCGGCGGGAGCACTTCCTCGCCATCCTGGGACCGAACGGCGGCGGCAAGACGACGCTGGTGAAGGTGTTGCTCGGGCTGCTGTCGCCGTGGACGGGGACGGTGCGGCGGTCCACGTCGCCGCGGCGCGGGGCGCTCGGCTACGTCCCCCAGTTCGCCACCTTCGACCGGTCGTTTCCGATCCGGGTGCGCGACCTGGTCCAGATGGGGCGCCTCGGTCTGCGGGGGCCGCTCCACCGCTACCGGACCCGGGACCGGCACCGGGTGGCGGAGATGCTCGATGCGTTCGGCCTCGCCGGCGTCGCCGAGGAGACGGTGGAGGAACTCTCCGGCGGCCAGCTCCAGCGGGCGCTGATCGCCCGGGCGCTGGTGGCGGAGCCGGAGATCCTGTTCCTGGACGAGCCGCTCGCCTCGATCGACGCCGAGTCCCGGGAGGTCCTCCTCAGCACGCTCGAACGGCTCCACGCGGAGATCCCGATCGTCGTCATCACCCACGACCTGACCCCGTTCGCCGGTGTCGTGCAGCAGATCGCGTGCGTCAACCGGCATCTCTTCTACCACCCGCACGGCGAGCTGACGACCGAGATGCTCGAAGAGGTCTACGGTTGTCCGGTGGAGCTGATCGCCCACGGCGTGCCGCACCGGGTGCTCCACTCCCACGAATGATGGTCGACCTGCTCGCCTACGATTTCCTGCGCAACGCCGTGCTGGTCGGGCTGCTGGCGTCGGTGCTGTGCGGCATCGTCGGCACCTTCGTGGTGGTCAAGCGGCTGGTCTTCCTCGCCGGCGGGGTCGCCCACGCGGCGTTCGGCGGCCTGGGCATCTGCTACTTCCTCGGCGCGGACCCGCGGGTCGGGGCGGTGGTGACGGCGTTGGTCGCCGGCCTGGCGCTTGCCAACCCGGGGCGGACCGGCCCCCTGGCACGGGCGCGTGGCCGCTCGGACGATGCGCTGATCGGCATCCTGTGGGCGGCGGGCATGGCCCTGGGCGTGGTCTTCCTGGCCAAGGTGCCCGGCTACGCCCCGAACCTGATGGCGTACCTGTTCGGCGACATCCTGACGGTCGGCTCCGCCGACGTGCTGCTGACGGCGGGCGTGGTGATCGCGGTGGTCGTCTTTCTCCTGCTCTTCTTCAAGGAGAGCGTGGCGGTGGCGTTCGACGAGGAGTACGCCGCGGTCCAGGGGGTGCCGGTGCGGCGGGTGCGGATCGTCCTGATGGTGCTGACCGCGCTGACCGTGGTCTTCCTGCTCCAGCTCGTCGGCCTGATCCTGGTGATCGCGCTCCTAACCATCCCGCCGGTGGTGGCGCTCCGCCTGGCGCGGAGCTTCCCGGCGGTGATCGGCCTGGCGATCGGCATCGGCGTGGTGATGACCGAGGGTGGGCTGGCGCTCTCCTATGTCTACGACCTGCCGTCCGGCCCGGCGATCGTGCTCCTGGGCGCGGCGATCCTGGTCGTGGTCGACCTGGCCCAGCGCGCCGCCGCGCGCGACCGCGCGGGCGAATGACCGCGGTCCCGCCCTCTCTGGTTCATCCGGTCGATCTGGCCGATCCGACTGCTCCGGCCGCCGCCGGCGACCCCGGTACAATCCCGCCATGGCCAAGCTCGTTTACGGAGTCGACTTCACGAGCGCCCCGGGGCCGCGGAAGTGCCTCGTGGTCGCTCAGTGCCGGCTGGACGGCGGCGTCCTCGAGGTCACCGATCTGTTGCGCCTGCGGAGCTTCGACCAGCTCGAGCGCAGCCTCGACACGCCGGGCGAGTGGATCGCCGGGTTCGACTTCCCGTTCGGGCAGCCGCGCAAGCTGGTCCGGAACCTGGGCTGGCCGGAGGACTGGGAGGGCTACGTGGGGAAGGTCGCCGGCCTCGACCGCGCCCGCTTCGAGGACCTGCTGGAGATGTACAAGGCGGCCCGCCCGACCGGGGACAAGGAGCACCGCCGCCGGGCGGACGTGGTCGCCCACGCGGTCTCGCCGATGAAGCTCTACGGGGTGCCGGTGGCCAAGATGTTCTTCGAGGGGGCGCCGCGCCTGCTCCGCTCGGCGCTCCACGTGCTTCCCTGCCGGCCCACCGGCGACCCGCGGATCGCCATCGAGGCCTACCCGGCGCTGGTGGCGCGCGCCCTGGTCGGAAAGAGGAGCTACAAGACGACCACGAGCAAGCGGGTGCAGGCGAAGACCGACGCCCGTCGCAAGATGGTTCGCGGCCTCCTGGACGGCGCCCTGAACGAGGCCTACAGCGTGCGTGTGCGCTGCGGCCAGTTCCTCGCCGAGGCGATGGTCGCGGACGAGGACGCCGATCTGCTGGACGCCGTCCTGGCGGCGGTCCAGGCCGCCTGGGCGTGGCAGCGGAGGGAGGCGTCGTCCGGCGCCTTCGGCATTCCCCCGGGCGTCGACCGGTCCGAGGGCTGGATCGTCGACCCGCTCACCTTCCGCCGCGCCCTCACGAGCCCCTGAAGCCCTCGCCGATCTCGTCGACCGGCTCGCTCTCGAGCCAGCGGCCGCCGACGCAGGTTCCCGCCACGGCGCCGTTGCCCGCGCCGTAGACGATCGCTTCCGCCAGGGTGTCGTCCGTCCAGCCGGCCAGCTCCGGGCTCTCCAGGTCGATGACGGCGAAGTCGGCCGGCGCGCCGGGACGGATGGTGCCGGCCCCGTCTCCCAGGCCGAGCGCCCGGGCGCCGGCGCGGGTCGCGGAGTCCAGGAGGGGGGCCGCCGAGCGGCCCTCCGGGTCGCGGACGACGCCGCGCCGCTCGTGCGCCAGCCGCTGCACCAGCTCGAGCCAGCGGGCCTCTTCGATCAGGGAGATGCGAGCGTTCGAGTCCGTCCCCAGGCAGACCGCGCCGCCGGCCTTCCGGATGCCGGGCAGGTCGGCGATGCCGTCGCCCAGGTTCGCCTCGGTGGTCGGGCAGATGCACACCGTGCCGCCAGCGCCGCCGTCCGCCCCGCGGAGAAACCGGGCCATGTCCTCCGGCGCGGTATGGGTGCAGTGGACGGCGGTGACCCGCGGCGACGGATCGATCCGGTCGAGGAGGAGCTCCATCGGCCGGGCGCCGTAGGCCTCCCGGCACTCGTCGATCTCCCGCACCTGCTCCTCGATGTGCAGGTGGAAGGGTAGGTCGCGGCGCGCGGCTTCGGCATGGAGCGCGCCCGCCTCGTCCGGGGTCGCGGCGCGCAGGCTGTGGGCGACCACGCCGAGGGACTGGAGCGCGGGATCGAGCCGCGCGGCCAGCCGGTCCATCTGGCGCCAGTAGGCGTCGAGCGAGGGGGAGCGGAAGCGTCGCTGGGCACCCTCGACCGGCCGTCCCGGGCCGCCGGCGGCGTAGTAGGCCTGGAGCAGGACCAGGCGGATGCCGGCCTCGTCGGCGGCGTCGAGGAGCGCCTCGTCGAGCCGGAAGTCCGCGGCCTCGGCGGACGCGTGGTGCAGGTAGTGGAACTCGCCGACCGTGGTGATGCCGGCACGGCGCATCTCCCGGAAAGCGCGGAGCGAGAGCTGGCGGAAGGCCTCCGGATCGAGGGAGTCGACCAGGCCGTACATGGCTTCGCGCCAGCTCCAGAAGCTGCCGGCGCCGGCGGGAAAGGTCTCGCCCCGCCCGCGAAGGCCCCGCTGGAAGGCGTGGGAGTGGGCGTTGACGAAGCCGGGGAGGAGGGCGCGGCCGGTCAGGCGGCGGGTGGGCTCCCCGGCCTCCTCGCCGACCGCCGCGATCCGGCCCCGGTCGCCGAGCGCCACGTGGACTCCACGCGCGAAGCTGCTCCCGGTCCAGGTGAGATCGGCCTCGACCACCTCGCGGACCGTCTCGGCCGGGTCCGCGCTCACGCCGCCTCCTGGCAGAAGTGGTGAACGGTCCGTTCGAGCAGCGTCCGTGCCCGGACCAGGTCCTCCTTGGGCAGCCACTCGTCCGGCTTGTGGGCGACCTCGATGTCGCCCGGGCCGAAGACGGCGCAGTCGACGCCGTCGCCGAGCTGCTGGAGCCAGCCGGCGTCGGTGGCGAAGGAGACGGACGCGCCGCCCTCCTGGCCGGTCAGACCGCACAGGAAGCGATGGATCGGCGCCTCGGCGGCGAGCTCCATGGGCGGGCTCTCGGAGAGGATCTCGAGATCGTATCCCTCGACCGCGGCGGTCGGGGCGACCGCCCGGCGGACGCGGTCGATCATCGCCTGGGCGTCCATGCCGGGGAGCAGGCGGATGCCGATCTCGACCGTGCACCGGTCCGGCACCATGTTGATCGCGGTGCCGCCGTGGATGGTGGCCACGTTGAGCGGTGCGTAGGGGGCGTCCGGGAAGGCGTCGGAGGCCGGCACCCGCTCGGCCTCGAGCGCGCGCCGGAGGGCGGCGAGGGCGGCCACGCCGTCCGCCGCCCGCTCGACCGCGTTGACCCCCAGGTGCGGGTAGCCGCTGTGGGCGCTGGTGCCGCGGTAGGTGACGGCGAGCTTGAGGTGCCCCTTGTGCCGGCGGATGACGCGTAGCCGCGTCGGCTCGCCGATGATCGCCGCGCGCGGCAGCGGCGGGCCGTCCCAGGCCCCGTCCCACACCTTGGCCAGGTGCGCGGAGCCGAGGCAGCCGAGCTCCTCGTCGCAGGTGAAGAGGAGCACCAGCGGATGGCGCAGCTGGTGCGGGTCGGCGGCCATGGCCAGGTTGGTCGCCAGGGCGAGGAACCCCTTCATGTCCGCGGCGCCCCGGGCGGCCCAGCGGTCGTCGAGGTCGGTCAGGTGGAACGGTGGCGTCGTCCAGCGCTCCCGGTCGTCCGAGGGGACCACGTCCATGTGACCGGAGAGGACCAGGCCGCCGCGGTCGTCGGCGGCCGTCTCCGGGCCGATCCAGACCAGCAGGCTGGCCTTGCCGTCCTCGGCCGCCGGCAGGCGTTCGATCCGGATGCCGGGGCGGTCCAGGTAGTTTGCCAGGAAGTCGGCGAGGGGGAGGTTCGAGTTGCGGCTGACGGTGTCGAAGGCGACCAGCCGGGCGAGCAGCTCGGCGTCGGTGAGGGGGACTCTCATGAAGGCGACGATACCCGATCGGCCGCGCCTGACAGGGCGTGGGCAGGGAAGGGGCAATGAGTGGTCCGAGGGTGAGGCGGTGCGGCGGCCGGGCGGTCTCCGCGGGGCTCCGGCGTGGCACCGGGACCCCGCGGACCCGGCGGCGTCAGCCGGTCACGCGGAGCGCGTCCTTGACCTCGGACACGCCCTCGACGCCGCGGGCGAGCTCGAGCGCCCGCTTGTGCGCCTCCCGGCTCGGCACCGTGCCGTACAGGGTGACCGCCGCGTCCTTCGCCTTGACCTCGATCTTGGCACCGTCGAGGGTGCCGAGGGCGTCGGTCACCGCCGCGGCCAGGGCGGCGTCCACCTGCTTTTGGGGCGGCGGGACCTGCAGCCGGTTCACCAGGCCGTTGACACCGGGGGTCTTGCCGGCGATGGCCAGCGCTTGGCGCGCCGCATCCGCGTCATCGACCTTGCCGCTCAGGGTGACCACGTCGCCCTTGGCGGAGACGGTGATCCCCAGGGAGCTGACCGCCGGCTCGGCCGCCAGTCGGCTCTCCACGCGCTGGGTCAGGGTGGCGGCGTCCGCCGGGGCGGCCGCCGAATGCATCGAGCTGCAGGCAAAGGTGGACAGGGTGAAGGCGCAGACGGCCGCCACCATGAATCGCTGCTTCATGACGTTACCTCCTGGAGATGGAACTGGAAACCGGTGGCGACCGCGGCGGGAGTGGGTGCGATCGCGACGATGGTGCCTCGGCGCCGCGGTGCGGCGCGGACGGCAAGGTTACTGGGCTCTGTTGCAGGACGGAAGACGTGCATGGGTGGGCTGCAGGTCCCGCGCCAGGGGGTGGCGGCGGGTGGGGGTCGCCGCCCACCGCCTCGGCAGCTCAGGGAGTCGGGGCAGCAGAGCTGGGCGGCTCGGTGGCTCTGCTGCCCCGGCTTCCGGGAGGTGCCGAGCCTGCACGATTCAGGAGCCACCTACTGCGAGCGGCAATTGCACACAATCTCAGGCCGTACTCGCTCTTTGCTCCTCGACGTACCGTACAGTACGCCTGCGTCGCGCATCGCTGTGTGCGCCCTGATCTCACGCGCACTTGCGGCTCTCGCTACGGCGTCTCATGAATCGTGCAGGCTAGGCGACGCGGAGCTCGTTGATCACGCGCCGGACGCCGTCGACCTTGTGTGCGACCTCTTCGGCGTGGCGGCGGGCGAAGTCGCTGTTGACCATGCCGGAGAGGGTCACCACGCCGTCCTTCACGTCGACGTCGATCTTGTGGGCGGAGACATCCGGGTCGGCGCTGAGATCGGCGCTGACCTCGGACGCCAGAGCGGCGTCGCCGACCCGGTCCTTGGCCATGGCGCCGCGGTGAACGTTGAGACGGTTGGTGACGTTGATCACGCCCTCGGTCATGCGGGCGAGCTTGGCCGCCTCAGCGGACTTCTCCTCCGTCGATACGGTGCCGCGCAGGGTCACCACGCCGTCCAGCGTGTCGACGTCGATCTTGAAGGGGTTGAGCTCGGGGTCCGCCGTGATCTTGGTCTTGACCTTCGCGGTGAGGGCGGCGTCGTCGACCTTCTTGGCGGCGGGGCTGGTCGATGCGCAGGCGCCGGTTCCGAGCACGAGCACCACGAGCGCGGCAAAGGCGAGGGCGCCCGCCAGGCCACGGGCGGCGCCTCCGAAGAGTGGACGGGGACTGCGGGATCGTCGGGTCGTCAGGGTCATCTGTCGTTTCCTTCGCTTTGATCGACTGCGGTTGGTAGTGGAGCTTCGGCTGGTCCCAGTCCCCGGTGATGGAGTGAAAGCAGAACCTGTGCCAGGTGGACCCGGTGTTAGACTGACTCCGCACGCGCTCCTGGGCCGCTCCTGGTTGGATCACGGGCCGTCGCGGCCCCCCGATCGGCACTGATGCCCGATTTCATCGACCCCCTGTGAGGTGACATTCCCGATGAGACCTCCCGAGATCGTCCGACTCACGCCCGGCAAACGCGTCCTCTTCCTGACCAGGGACCCGGACCTGATCCGCAAGCAGCTCGCCGGCGAGCTCGACCTTTCCATGGACGATCTGACCGTCGACGATCTGCTCGACGACATCAACACGGACGCCATGACCCCGGCGTGGGTCTGTTTCAGCCACCGGCCGGAAGACATCGCCCGGGACGCCTACGCCGGCCTGATCGTCGACGGCGAGCGGTTGTTCGCGCGGGACGCGCTCCGGGACGGCAACTTCGAGGTCATCGTCTCGGGCCTGCGCAAGGGGGTCGGGAGCTCCCGCGAGACCGCGGTCCAGGCGGAGAAGTGGAGCGGCATCCGGATCGCCATCGCCGCCTCGTTCGCTCCGATCCACGCCCGCAACAACGTGAACCAGGGCGTGCTGATGGGCGACCATTCCATGCTCCGGCGGCTGCAGGCGGGCGACGGGGTGCCGCTCGAGGCGTTCTGTGCCGGGTGGGATCCGATCAGCCAGCTGGTGATCCGCCAGGGCGGCCTGTTCCCGTTCGCCAAGGCCCTCGCCGCCGGCGAGATCGAGCTGCCGCGACCGGCGACCGGCGAGCGGCCCATGACCATGGCGGAGAAGATCCTCGCCCGGCACCTGATGGTCGAGGGCGAGGCCGCGCGCGAGCGCTACGTCCAGCCGGGCGACGCGGTGGTGGTGCGGGTCGACGGCGGCTACAGCCACGAGTTCACCACCGCCCAGGTCCACTACTTCCTGGAGCAGGAGTACGGCGAGGACTACGGCGTCAAGGACCCGTCGAAGTTCGCGGTGTTCGAGGATCACCTGATCTACGCCGACGACGTGCCGAAAATGCGCGGGTTCATCGGCAAGATCGACGTGCTGCGCGATCTTCAGCACGATCTCCAGCGGCACACCGGCGTGCGGGACTACTCGGCCAAGGATCGGGTCTCTCCCGGCATCTGCCACGAGGTGGCGCGGGAGCAGCTCATCGAGCCGGGCGACTTCATCCAGGCGACCGACAGCCATACCTGCATGGGTGGGGTCAACAACGCCCTCGCCTGGGGCGTCGGTGCGACCGAGTACGCCAACCTGCTGCACTCCGGCTTCACCCAGGTGGAGGTGCCGGAGTCGATCCGCTTCGAGCTGACCGGCGAGCTGGCCGACGGGGTGACCGCCAAGGACGTGATGCTGTTCATCCTGCTCGAGTACGCCAAGCCGCAGAAGACGCTCAACCGGGTGATGGAGCTGACCGGCCCCGGGCTGCGCACGCTCTCCATGGACGAACGGGCGACGCTGACCAACATGGCGACCGAGTGCTCGGCCCGGACCGCGATCGTCGAGGCGGACGAGGAGACCTTCCGCTGGATGGAGGCATGGCGGCCGGGGGCCGACATCGACCGGATGCGCCGGCGGGCGGTGCGCCCCGACCCGGGCGCGGTCTACGGCGGCGGCGTCTACACCATCGACCTCTCGGCCATGCGCCCCATGGTCGCCCACCCGGGAGACCCGGACCACGGGGTGCCGTCCGACCCGACCAACGGCGCGTTCGTCGACGAGCTCGACGACGTCGCCATCGACATCGCCTACGGCGGGAGCTGCACCGCCGGCAAGATCGACGACCTGGAGTTCTACCACCGGGTGGTCAAGGAGGCGGTCGACGCGGGGCTCCGGGTCCACGACGGGGTGCGCTTCCTGATCCAGTTCGGCTCCGAGGCGGTGGAGCGCTACTGCCGGGAGAAGGGGATGATCGAGACCTTCGAGCGGGCCGGCGTCCAGCTCATCCAGCCTGGCTGCGGCGCCTGCATCGGCTGCGGCCCCGGTGTCTCGGAGACGGCGGACCAGGTGACGGTCTCGGCGATCAACCGCAACTACAAGGGCCGCTCCGGGCCGGGGCGGCTCTACTTGGCGTCGCCGCTGACCGTGGCGGCGTCGGCCTTCACCGGCAAGATCACCGCCTACCGGCCGGGGATGTTCGCCCGGACGGTGGCGCCCGCGGTGGTGTAGCGCTTCGCCCGTCGCCACGGACCTTGCCGGGCAACGGGCGGGGGTAGTGTGGGCGGATCGATCGTCAGAAGTGCCAGCGGGCGGAGAGCGAGAGGGTCTGCTCGGAGCTCTCGAAGGCGCCGGTCGTGACGAGGAAGCCGTCCTCCGCGATGTTCCGGCTCTCCAGGGTGTCGTAGTCCCAGTAGGAGTACCCGGCGTCGAACGTCACCGAGCGGAGCCGGTAGCTCGCCCCCACCGCATAGACCATCGCATCGCCCGAGGGGGAGAGGACCGACGGGCGGCCGCTCGGCGTCGGACTCTGCTCCCAGGCCAGCCCCGCCGAGAGCATCCAGCGTGCGCCGAGCTCTTTCTCTCCGCCGAGCCGGACGCTCCAGGCCTCGTCCCGGGCGTCGAGCGCCAGCGGAGCGCCTTCGTCGCTGAATGGGTTGTCCGGGAGGTCCGGTTGGTTGCGGATGAATGTCCGGTTGGTCGACGAGTCCGCGTAGGCGACGTCCAGCTCGAGACGGAAGGTCGGACGGGGCGCGAACCAGCCGCCGACAACGATCTCGTCCGGTAGCTCGAAGCGCTGACGGAGGATGGCGCTGCTGGTGAGATCTCCCAGGCCGGGCAGGTTGGGGACGCCGGGGATCTCGAGGTTCACCCGGGCCGGGTCGTCGGTCGTCAGGGTGACTCCCTGGCGATAGACCGCTCCCCAACCCCACCGGGGCGCGGCGTACTGGAGGCCCAGGTCGAACCCGACGTCGTCGGCGCTCCCGTCGGCCTCCAGGCCGGCCTCGAACGCAGGGAAGCCGCCCGGCGAGGCGCCGGCGCGGACTGAATCGTGGGTCTTGAAGGTCAGGTCTCCGGTGACGTAGCGCAGACCGCCTCCCAGGCTCCAGCGATCGGTGAGGCGGACCGCGGCGACCGGGTGGATCTGCCACAGCTCGACACTGCTCTCTTGCGTGCTCAGGAGGATCGGGGGGATCTGGTACTTCCATCGGAGGGAGGTCCAATAGGGCGAGTCGACGCCCAGCCCGAGGACGACGCGCTCGGCCCGTCCCGGGAGACGGTAGGTCAGGTATGCGGCCGGGAGAACGTCGGTCGTTTCGTCGAAGTCGAAGGAGATCCCTCCTCCATGTCCTTCGGCATCCAGTCTCTGGGCGTCCGCGCCGAGCTGGAGCTGGAAGCCGTCGAGGCGGGCGATTCCGGCCGGGTTGTAGGTGACGGCCGACGGGTCGTCGGCCCGGGCGACGAAGGCACCGGCCTGGGCGGTGGTGCGGCCGCCGTGCTGGGTGACACCCCAGGTGGCGGCGTGGCCCGCGATCGGAGCGAAGGTGGCGATCAGGAACGAAAGCGAAACGGTGAGTACCGGGATGACCGGGAGCCTGTGAACGCTCCAAGTGCGGTGGGATCGGGACATCGATTCCTCCACTGCTCAGCAGTTCTCGTGATCTGTTGCAGCGGGAGCCGGGCCTCCCGCTCGTCTTGTCCCGCCGGCCAGCCCGGCGGGGCCGCCGTCATTTTCGCTGAATTGAGGATATGTTGCAATTCCGTTTTCTTGGTGTGTGAATGCTACGATTTCTTTTCGATGAGCGCGCCTCCCAGGACAACGATCGTTCCCGGTCGGGCCGCGGGCCGCCCGCCGTCGGACAGAGCGCGCCACCGATCTCGCCGATCTTGTCGATCCTGTCGCCCCGCCCCGGGTGCAGGGATCCTGCTCGTGCTGCTCGCGGCGGCCTCTTTCCAGGTAGCCGCCCCGGCGTCGCTGTGGGCTCAAGCTGCGCCGCTTCAGAAGGCGATCGAGGCGGCGAAGAAGCAGGGCGTCTTGCCGGAGAATTCCGGGTGAGTCCATGCATGGCGGCGGTTTCATGGCGCATCCGGCACACTCGGATGCCCCGTTGGCGCACGGAGGGGGACGCTTCCGCGACGGCCTTCTCTCCTGCTAGACTTTCGGCACACTTGCGAGCAGGAACGAAGAATGCATTCTGGCTGCTGCCCTGAGTCATGATCGTCGAGAAACGACACCTGGACGGGTACATCCTCCTCAACGTCGAGGGCGTGATCAAGCTCGGCGAAAGCGCCGAGTTCTTCGCCCAGACCCTGGAGCGCGCTCTGGCCGAAGACGAAGGCCACGTGCTGGTGGACTTCTCGAAGATCAACTACATCGATTCCACCGGCATCGGCGAGCTGGTCGGCTACCTGGGCCAGTTCCGCGACCGCCGGCGGAAGCTGATCCTGATCAATCCGACCGACCGGATCCTCCGCCTGCTGGAGGTCGCCCGCCTGGCCGAGCTGTTCTCGATCTACGACACGGTCGAGGAGGCGATCCAGGCGGAGGCGGCGATCCAGCCCGGCGGCAAGGAGCGGCCGCGGGCCCGACCGGAGGGCTGAGGTGCCGCTCCACGGGCCGCGATCCGCTGTCGATTCCACCGACCAGGAATTCCCCGGCACCTCGTGAAGCCACCTCGTGAAGGCGCTCCACTCCCACCCGACCCCTCCGACCTCGTGACCGTCCGTGCCCCCGCTTCCGCCGCCTCGTCCCGCGCAAACGGTCGCGGCGTCGCGGACCGGTTCGTGCCGATGGGCCGCGCCACCCGCGGCGGGGCGACCGAGTCCTGGCACGCGGGCGCGGCCGCGGCAGTGACCCCGGCCGGCCGGCTGGTGGCCCGGGCCGGCGACCCGGACCTGGTGACCTTTCTGCGATCCTCGGCCAAGCCGTTCCAGGCGATGGCGCTGCTGGACGCCGGCGGCGAGGAGGCCTACGGCCTGTCCGACGCCGACGTCGCCCTGACCTGCGCCTCCCACGGCGGCCGCCCCGAGCACGCCGCGCGGGCGGAGGCGCTCCTGGCCCGCGGGGGGCTGACCGCGGCCGCGCTGTCGTGCGGCGTCCATCCACCGCTCGACGAAGCGGCGGCCGCCGCGCTCCGCGCCCGGGGCGAAGCGGCGACGCCGCTCCACAACAACTGTTCCGGCAAGCACGCCGGCATGCTGCTCGCCTGCCGCCGGCTCGGCCTGCCGACCGAGGACTACACGGCGGCCGACCACCCGCTCCAGGCGCGGAACCTCGACCGCGTCGCCCGCTTCTGCGGCGTCGCGCCGAACGGGGTGCCGGTCGGGATCGACGGCTGCAGCGTGCCGACCTACGCCGTGCCGTTGCGTGCCGCCGCCCGCGCCTACGCAGCCCTCGCCGACCCGGACGCGGCTTCCCAGCTCGAACCGGCGGACCGCGCGCTGGCGCGCCGGGTGGTCGCCGCGATGGCGGCGGCGCCGAAGATGGTCGCCGGCCCCGACCGGTTCACGACCCGCCTGATCGAGGTGACGGACGGGCGGGTGGTCGGCAAGGAGGGGGCGGAGGGCTTCTACGCCGTGGCGGTCCGCGGACCGTCGGCGTTCGGCGTGGCGCTCAAGATCGCTGATGGCGGCGACCGTTGCCGGGATGGCGTGGTGCTCGCCGTGCTGCGCACCCTCGGCGCGCTGTCGGCCGAGGAGATCGGCCGCCTGGAGTCGTTCGAGCGCCCGGCACAGCGCAACCACCGCGGCCTCGTGGTCGGGTGGGTGGAGCCGGACGTGGAGCTGGAGATTCCCGGCGAAGGGGAGGTGTGGTGAGCGGGGTGCGCGCTGTGCGCAGAAGGGGCGCCGCCCGGCGGAAGGGTCTCCTGGCCCTCGTGGTGGTCCTGGTGGCCTGCGCTTCCTGCCGCTCCTCGAGCCTCGAGGAGCCGACCCGGCGGTTCGACATGGTACGGCCGCCGGTGGCGTTCGAGATGCTCCGCGACAACCCGCGGCTGCCGGTCCTCGACCTCCGGACGCGGTACGAGTTCTCGGGCCCCACCGGCCACATCCGCGGGGCGCGCAACGTCCCGCTCGACGAGCTGCAGCTCCGGCTGAGCGAGCTCTCCAGGCTCAGGCCCCGGACCTTCCTGGTCTACTGCGGACACGACGACTGCGGCCTGCGCGGCCTCGAGATCCTGCGCAAGGCCGGGTTCGACGAGGCGGTGCTCATGGACGGCGGGCTGGACGGCTGGGTGAGCGCCGGCTTCGGTACGGTCGTCGGTCCGCCGCCGCCGATTTATTTTCCAGACGAGGACAGTGAGGAGGTGGTCGTCGACTAGCGGGTGCCCGAGAGCCTCCCGGGCGGCGGTGTAGGATCAAGCGATGTACCAGCTCCGGTGCCGGATCGATGGGAGTGAGCGGACGTTCCCCCTCGTCGGTGAGCAGGTCCGGATCGGTCGCGGCCCGGAGAACGAGGTGCGGCTGCCGGACCCCTCGGTCTCGCGGCACCACGCGGTGATCGAGCGGAGCGGTGGCGCGGACGCCTCCGGCGGCGCGGGATCGGCACACGGGCCCTGGGCCGTTCGGGATCTCGACAGCACCAACGGTACTCGGGTCAACGGCGCCCGGATCGAGCAGGCACCGCTCGGGCCCGGGGACGAGCTGCGGATCGGCGCCTTCGCCCTGCGGGTGGAGGAGGTGACCGACGGCGGCACGCCGGTCACCCAGGGCTCCGGCACCGATTGGCGCGAGCGCACCGAGCCGGCACCGCCTCCCCCGCCGCCCACCACGCCGACGGTTCAACGTTCTCCCGCCGAGGTCTCCGGCGTGCCCAACGCCAGCATCGTCCGTCCGCTGGCCGATTTCACCAGCGATTACGGCCTGGCGGGCGAAGAGCCGGCCGCCGAGAAGGCTGACCGGGAGGAGCACGAGGTCGCCTACGGCAACCGGGTGTTCGGCTTCCTCACCCGGCTGGCGCAGCTCCTGATCACCGCCGAGGCGGTGCCGGAGGTGCTCGAGCGGGTCATGGACATCGCCTTCGAGGCCCTGCCGGTCGAGCGCGGGTTCATCCTGCTCCAGGACCGGGAGGGGCGGACGGTCTGCGAGCTGGCGCGCTTCGGCGAGCGGGTCGAGCACCGGCCGAAGGAGGGCGTCCCCGTTTCCAAGACGATCCTCGACGCGGTCATGAAGGAGCGGCTGGCGCTCCTGACCTATGACGCCCAGGTGGACGACCGGCTGGCGGTGGGCGACTCGATCCGCATCCACGGCATCCGCGCGGCGATGAGCGCCCCGCTCTGGTCCAGCGAGCGGATCATCGGCGTCATCCAGGTCGACTCGCCGGTCCAGGCGGGCGCCTTCACCGAGCGCGACCTGGACTTTCTGACCGCCCTGGCCAACTACGCCGCCGTGGCCGTGGAGCGCTTGCGCCACGCCCACCAGGTCGAGGTGGAGCGCCGCCTGCGCAACCGGTTCGAGCGGTATCACTCGCCGTCGGTGATCGAGGAGATGCTGCGCCAGAGCGAGACCGCGGAGATCGACGCGGAGAGCGGGGTGCGCAAGCTGCGGGTCACCGAGGCGACGGTCCTGTTCGCCGATCTGGTCGGCTTCACGGCGTTCGCCGAGAGCCTGGACCCGGAGGAGGTGGCCGGGCTGCTGGAGGGCTATTTCAACCACGCGGTCGAGGCGATCTTCGCGGCCGGTGGGACGCTGGACAAGTTCATCGGCGACGCGGTGATGGCGTTCTTCGGCGCGCCGTACGACCAGCCGGACCACGCCCGGCGCGCGGTCGAGGCGGCGGTGCGGATCCACCGGACGGTCGGTCTGTGGAACCGGGAACGGCAGGATTCCGGCGAGCCGGTGCTCGACCTCCGCATCGCCATCAACAGCGGGCCGGTGGTGGTCGGGGACGTGGGCGCCGCCCGGCGCGTGGACTACACGGTGCTCGGCAATACGGTCAACGTGGCGGCCCGGCTGGAGCAGTTCGTGGCCGGCCCGGGCGAGATCGTCATCGGTCCGGAGACCCGGCGGCAGCTCGGCGAGTCGGTGGCGACCGAGGACCTGGGAGACCTGACGCTCAAGGGCCTGAAGGAGAAGGTCCACGCCTATCGGGTAGTCTGAGCGGCGCCATGCCCGACCGTCTGACCCTCGTCACCGGCAATCCGAACAAGCTCGAAGAGGCCCGCCGTATCGTCGGCGACGGCGGATCGCCGCCGCTCGAGCTCGACGCCGTCTCCGTCGACCTACCGGAGATCCAGTCTCTCTCCCTGGGCGAGGTGCTCGCCGCCAAGGGCGAAGAGGCCTGGCGGCGTCTCCGGCGCCCGGTGGTGGTGGAGGAGACCGGGCTGGAGATCGAGGTCTTCGGCGGCTTTCCGGGTCCGCTGATCAAGTGGATGCTCGAAGCGATGGGGGCGGCGGGTATCGCGGCCGCCGCCCACGCTCTCTGCCGCGAGCGCGGACTGGACGGGGCGCCCCGGGTCCTGGCCCGCTGCCAGCTCCTCTACCTTGACCGGAGGGAGGGGGACCGGACGGGCGGCGAGCGGCGGGTGATCGGCGAAGGAATCGAGCGGGGCACCCTGGTCCTGCCGCCGCGGGGCGACGGCGGGTTCGGCTGGGACCCGGTCTTCCTGCCGGAGGGCGAGACCCGGACCTACGGCGAGCTGTCGGGCGAGGTCAAGGACCGGATCGGCCATCGGGGCAAGGCGTGGCGCGACCTGGTTCGCCGGCTCCGGGTTGGGGGGGCTCAGGAGGGCTGACGGTCGGGGCCTTCCCGATCCATGGAGTGCAGTCGATCGACCAGGTCGTCGACGGCGTGCTCCAGGTCGTCGAGCGTGCCGTCGTTGTCGACGATCACGTCCGCGCCCGCCCGCCGCCGGGCGCCGTCGCCCTGGGCGGCCAGGCGCCGACGGGCCTCCGCCTCGTCCATGCCGCGGGCGACGGCGCGTTCGAGCCGCGTGGCCGCGTCCGCCTCGACGCTCACCACCAGGTCGAACGAGGGGCCGTAACCGGCCTCGACCAGCAGGGTCGCCTCCAGGACGACGATGCCCTCGGCGTTCCGGGCGAGGGCGGCGAAGCGCTCCCGCACCAGGGGATGGATGGCCCGCTCGATGCGCGCGCGCGCCTCCGGTTCCGTGAACACCAGATCCGCCAGGCGCGCCCGGTCGACGGCGCCCCGCCGGTCGAGGACGCCATCGCCGAAGAGCGCCGCCACGGCCCGGGCACCGGGCTCGCCCGGCTCGTAGAGCGCGGCGACCAGGCGGTCCGCGTCGACGACGGTGGCGCCGCGCTCGGCGAGCATCCGCGCCACCGTCGACTTGCCGCCGGCCATGCCGCCGGTGAGCCCGACCCGGAGGGTCATCTCGATCGCCCCCCATCCCCTCGATCCCCTCCTCGATCCCCTCCTCGATCCCCTTCCCACCCTCGCGGGGGGAAGGGGACGCCCCCGCCCGGGGCGTTCGGTGGTTGGAGGAGGGGCTTCACTGGATGCCCTGGCGCCGTTTCGAGGCCTCGAGGGCGTTGACCATGAGCATGGCGACGGTCAGCGGGCCGACGCCGCCAGGCACCGGGGTGATCGCTCCCGCCTTGTCCTTGATATGGGTGAAGTCGACATCGCCCATCAGGGTCGATCCGCGGCGCTCGAACACCTCATGGCGGTGCTCGTCGCCGGGGAAAAAGCGCTCCAGGTCGGCGCGGTCGGTGATCCGGTTCATGCCGACGTCGATCACCGTCGCTCCCTCCTTGACCGCGTCCGGGCCGATGAAGCCGGCGCGGCCGATGGCGGCCACCAGGATGTCCGCCTCGCGGCAGACGGCGGGCAGGTCGCGGGTCCGGGAGTGGCAGACGGTGACCGTGGCGCTCTCGCGGATGAGCAGCGCGGCCATCGGCTTGCCGACGATGTTCGACCGGCCGACGATCACCGCGCGGGCACCCTCCATCGGGATCTCGTAGCGGCGCAGCAGCTCGATGATGCCGGAAGGTGTCGCCGGTGCGAAGGCCGGCTCGCCCAGCCAGAGCTTGCCGACGTTGGTGGCGTGGAAGCCGTCGGCGTCCTTCTCCGGAGAGACCCGGGAGAGGAGCTCGCGCTCCGGCAGGTGCCCGGGCAGAGGGAGCTGAATCAGGTAGCCGTCGACCGCGTCGTCGGCGTTGAGCTCGTCGACCACCGCGGTGATCCGCTCCTCCGGCACGTCGGCGGGGAGCTCGATCAGCCGGCTCATCATGCCGACCTCCTCGCACGCTTTCACCTTGCTGCCGACGTAGACCTTTGACGCCGGGTCCTCGCCGGCCAACACCACGGCGAGGCCGGGCACCCGGTGGCCGGCCTCCTTGAGCCGCGCCACCTCGGCGGCGACCTCGCCGCGAATCTCCGCTGCCGTCTTCTTTCCATCCAGGATCGTCGTCATGGGGAACACCGTCCTTCGTACAGACAGACCGCTCCGAGGGAGAGGTCTCGATAGGTGAGATCGGTCCAGCCGGCGGCGGCCATGCGGCCGAGGAACGCTTCGCGGTCGGGGAATGCCACCACCGACGCCGGCAGGTACGTGTAGGCCGAGCCCCGGGGCGACAAGAGCTTGCCGAGCCAGGGCATCAGCCGGGAGAAGTAGAACAGGTAGAGCGGCCGGAGCAGGCGGTTCTGTGGCACCGCCGCCTCCAGCACCACCAGCCGCCCGCCGGGACGGACGACCCGCGCGAGCTCGGCGAGGGAGCGGTCCAGGTCGGCCACGTTGCGCAGGCCGAAGGAGACCACGGCGCCAGCATAGCGGTCGCGCGGAAAGGGCAGGGCGAGCGCGTCCGCCGCCACCGGCACCGGTGCCGGCGGTTCGAGGCGGTTGAACTTGCCCCGCGACAGGGCGAGCATGGCGAGGGTGAAATCGGCTGCCGTGACCGGGCGGCCGCGGCGCTGTACCGCGCGGGCCTGGTCCCCCGTGCCGCAGCAGATGTCGAGAATCGGGCCCTCCGGGGACCGGTCCACCGCCGCCGCCGCGCGGCGCCGCCAGCCCTCGTCCAGGAAGCCGGAGATCAGCCGGTTGAGCAGGTCGTAGCGCGGCGCGACGCCGGCGAACATGGAGCGGATCGCGCCCGCGCTCTTGTCGAGGCCGGCGGCGTGGGTGGTCTTCCCGGGCTCCATGGCGGCGGTAGTCTATCCGCTGACCGCCCTCTTGGCGGGCCCCTCGGACTGTGCTATGGTGCGCCGGCCCGAGGGGAACCCCCGCCGCGGGGCTCTTCCGCGCCGTCCGAAGGAATCTTGACAAGCTCCTCGGGCGCACCCTATGATCGAAGATCCTTTGCGCCGCAAGGGACGGGCGCGTCTGCCCAGTCCCCGTCGCGGCCGAACGAATTAGGGACGGACGACCGATACGCACGCGGGGCGAACGCCCTGGATCGAGACACCCTCGACCCGAGTCGGTTCCATCGAATCCAGTTCCATCGGATCGGGTGGAGTCGGGCGGGTCGGGTGACTCAGCGAAAGTGGAGCAGTCAAGCATGATCAACGCGACGTACAGCCCGAAACGCGCCGAAATCGAGCGCCGGTGGCACGTGGTGGACGCCGAAGGCGTTCCGCTGGGTCGGCTCTCTACCGAAGTGGCGCGTCTGCTCACCGGCAAGCACAAGCCGACCTACGCCCCGCACATCGACACCGGTGATTTCGTGATCGTGGTCAACGCCGAGAAGGTGTTGCTCACCGGACGCAAGGAAGACCAGAAGGTCTACTATCGCTCGACCACCCGTCCCGGCTCGCTGAAGAGCGAGACCGCCGCCGAGCGCCGGCGGCGCAAGCCCGAAATGCTGGTCGAGCGCGCGGTGTGGGGGATGCTGCCGAAGAACAAGCTGGGCCGCCGGCAATACACCAAGCTCAAGGTGTACGCGGGCCCCGAGCATCCCCACCAGGCGCAACAGCCCCAGCCCTTCGAGCTGGCGGTGAGGACCTAAGGCACCCGCGGGTCGCTCCCGTGGACGGCGAGGAGAAAGTTTTGGCGAACGAGGCTCAATTTTACGGCACCGGCCGGCGCAAGACCGCCACGGCCCGGGTCTTCCTGCGGCTCGGTGCGGGGGAGATGGAGGTCAACGGGCGTCCGCTCGACGACTACTTCCCCAGTGAAGTGTTGAAGATGGTCATCAAGCAGCCCCTGCAGATCACGGAGACAGGGGAGAAATTCGACATCTACGCCACCGTCCAGGGCGGCGGCAGCTCCGGCCAGGCCGGTGCGATCCGCCACGGGATCGCGCGTGCCCTGCTCGAGTTCAACGGCGAGCTGCGCGACCGCCTGAAGTCGACCGGCCTCCTGACGCGGGATCCGCGGAAGAAGGAGCGTAAGAAGTACGGTCAAAAGGGCGCTCGGGCGCGGTTCCAGTTCAGCAAGCGGTAAGGAGGAGATTCCGTGGTCGAGGTCACACTCAAGGAGCTGCTGGAAGCCGGCGTCCATTTCGGTCACCAGACCCGGCGCTGGAACCCGAAGATGAAGCCCTACATCTTCGGCAAGCGCAACGGCATTTACATCGTCGACCTGCAGAAGACGGTCGCCCTGTTCCGCGAGGCGGCGTCGTTCGTCGAGGAGCTGGGCGCCCAGGGCAAGCAGGTCGTGTTCGTGGGCACCAAGCGCCAGGCCCAGGAAGCGGTTGCCGAGGAGGCGCGGCGCTGCGGCCAGTTCTTCGTCACCCACCGGTGGCTGGGCGGCACGCTCACCAACTACGTGACGATCCGCCAGTCGATCCAGCGGCTGCTGGACGTGGAGCGCCGCCTGAACGAGGAGGACAGCCCCCTGACCAAGCGGGAGCTGCTCCGGCTCGAGCGCGAGCGCGACAAGATGGTGCGCAACCTGGAGGGCATCCGGGACATGGAGGGCCTGCCGGACGCCCTCTTCGTGGTCGACCCCAAGCGCGAGGACATCGCGGTCGCCGAGGCGAACAAGCTCGGCATCCCGGTCATCGCCATCGTCGACACGAACTGCGACCCGGAGCTGATCGATTTCGTGATCCCGGGCAACGACGACGCGATCCGTTCAATCCGTCTGTTCGCTTCCAAGATCGCCGACGCCTACATCGCGGGTGCCGGTCAGCTCGAGGAAGAGCGGATGATCGAGGCCGAAGGGCAGGCTGCCGGCGATGCCGAGGCCGTGCCCGCCAGCGCGGTCGCGGAGAGCGGCGAGGCCGCGTCCGAGGGCGCCTCGGCCTCCTGAGGCCTTGCCGATACCATTCCCGACCGGCCCGGCCCACGCGGCCGCGGCCGGTTCGACAACATACCGACGATCTTCCGGAGGGTTGTTCCGCGGGAAGCCGCGGCGCGGGCCGTCCGGATGTCCCAACGGGTCCAGCCGGATCGGACCGGGCAACCCCTGGGCTGATCGGATCCGGAGGGCGGCGGACTGTGAGCGGTCCGCCGCTTCGCATGAGGAGAACACCCCATGAAGATCACCGCTGACATGGTCAAAGAGCTGCGCGAGAGCACCGGCGCCGGCATGATGGACTGCAAGAAGGCCCTGCAAGAGGCCGACGGCGACCTGGACAAGGCCGTCGAGCTGCTGCGCAAGAAGGGGCTGGCCGCGGCCGCCAAGAAGGCCGGCCGGGTCGCCGCGGAGGGTGCGGTCGGTTCGTACATCCACGCCGGCGGCAAGATCGGCGTGCTCGTCGAGGTCAACTGCGAAACGGACTTCGTCGCCCGGACCGACGACTTCCAGGCCCTGGTCCGCGACATCGCCATGCACATCGCGGCGGCCGATCCGCGGTTCGTCTCCCGGGACGAGGTCACCGACGACGTCCTGGAGTCGGAGCGCCGGATCTACCGGGAGCAGGCGATCGAGTCCGGCAAACCGGAGAACGTGGTCGACCGCATCGTCGAGGGCAAGCTGGGCAAGTACTACGCCGAGGCCGTGCTGCTCGAGCAGCCGTTCGTCAAGGACCCGGACAAGACCATCCAGCAGCTCCTGGCCGAGCAGATCGCCAAGATCGGCGAGAACATCCAGGTGCGCCGCTTCGCCCGGTTCAAGATGGGCGAGGGGCTGGAGAAGCGGGAGGACGATTTCGCCGCCGAGGTGGCGGCCCAGGTGGGGAAGGCCTGACCTCCTCTCCGGACGACACCATGGCCGACACCGCCGCGTATCGCCGCGTGATGTTGAAGCTCTCCGGGGAGGCCCTGATGGGCTCCCAGAGCTTCGGCATCGATGAGCGGGTGGTGTCGAAGATCGCCGAGGAGCTGCGGGAGGTCCACGACCTGGGCGTCGAGCTGGCGATCGTCGTCGGCGGTGGCAATATCATTCGCGGGTTGGCCGCCAGCCACCGTGGCATCGAGCGGGTCACCGGCGACTACATGGGCATGCTGGCGACGGTGATCAACGCCCTCGCGCTCCAGGACGCGATGGAGAAGCGGGGCGTGGTCACCCGCGTCCAGACCGCGATCGACATCCGGGACGTCGCCGAGCCGTTCATCCGGCGGCGGGCCATGCGGCACCTGGAGAAGGGGCGCGCGGTGATCTTTGCGGCGGGCACCGGCAACCCCTTCTTCACCACCGACAGCGCGGCGGCCCTGCGCGCCGCTGAGATCCGCGCCGAGATCCTGCTCAAGGCGACCCAGGTCGAGGGGATCTTCACCAGCGATCCGAAGACCGATCCGGACGCGGAGCTGCTCGAGAAGATCACCTACCAGGAGGTTCTGGAGCGGGATCTCCGCGTGATGGACACGGCGGCCATCAGCCTCTGCCGTGACAACGGCATCCCCATTGCCGTCTTCGACCTCTCCCGCGAGGGCAACGTGCGCCGCGTGGTGTGCGGCGAACGGGTCGGTTCCATCGTCCGCCAGTAGCCGGCCGGCCGCCCGTTCCCGCCGAGGGTCGGAGGGGCATCGGTTCGGGTATCATTGCCGCGCCACAGGGGAGGAGATGCGAGATGACCCAAGAGCTCTACCAAGACATCGAGATCAAGATGAAGCAAGCGCTCGACCACTTCCACAAGGATCTGCGCACCCTACGGACCGGTCGGGCCTCTCTGGCGTTGCTCGACGGCGTCACGGTCGACTACTACGGCACCCCGACGCCGCTCAATCAGCTCGCCAACCTGTCGGTGCCGGAGGCGACCATGATCGTCGCCCAGCCTTATGACTCGTCCCAGTCCCAGGCGATCGAGCGGGCGATTATCCAGGCCGACCTCGGCCTCAATCCGTCAAACGACGGCAAGCTCATTCGGATCCCCGTTCCCCCCTTGACCGAAGAGCGCCGCAAAGAGATCGTGCGCAAGGCTCACGAAATGGCGGAGTCGGCGCGCAACGGCGTCCGCCAGGCTCGCCGCGAGGGCAACGACCGGCTGAAGAAGTTGGAGAAGGACAAGGAGATCAGCCAGGACGACGAACGCCGCGGGCACGACGAGATGCAACGCCTCCACGACCACTACATCAAGGAGGTGGGCGAGGCGTTGGAGACGAAGGAGGAGCAGATCCTCCAGGTCTAGAGGCGTCATAGCACGCCATCTCGCGGCGTCCTCGCTTCTCGCTCCCTGCGGCGTACGGACGTACGCCTCGGTCACTCGGCGTTTGCGGTGCCACGATCTGGCGCACTCTGACGCCTCTAGACGGGCGGGCCGGCGCGAATCCTCGGACACCTCGCGAGACGTGCTTCTCGCGGAGCCTTTACCGGTCAGGCAGTTGCGTTGCCCGCCCACCCTCCGGGGCGGCTGCTTCGCCGCCCCGGCGTTTGATCGAGGGCTACCCGCTCGGCGGTGGCGGGGAGTCTCCGCGACGGTAGATCCTTGAGACACGATCTGCCGAGTCTCCGGAAGGAGGCACAGTCGCCGGCGGATCGGCGAACGATGCGAGAGATCCTGAACGTCGCCGCCTGGGACCGCCTCCTCCGAATCATCATCGGCGGGGGAATCCTCTCCCTCGGATGGCTCGGCATCGCGCCGGGCATCTGGGGCGTGGCCTGCCAGCTCTTTGGCTGGTTTCCTCTGGTCACGGGCATCGCCGGGTGGTGCCCGTTCTACGTTCTCACCGGTTTCCGTACCCGCCACAACGGTCTCCAAGACTACGGCTCCCCCGGCCGAAATCACTGATTGAGCGGCGCCTCGATGCCCGCGGTCCGCTCCTACCCGGCAAGGCGGGGATTCAGCCACCCACCGGGCAGTGGTCCCGAACCATGCTCCATGACAGCCTGCTGTGGAAGGACATCGATCGGAGGGCAGCGATGAGCGATCTCAAGGCGAAGGACGTGATGACCACGCGGGTGGTGACGGTACGGGACGATCTTACGATCGCGGAGCTCGCCGACGTGCTGTTGGAAAACGAGATCTCCGGCGCTCCCGTGGTCGACGAGAACAACCAGCTCACGGGGGTGGTGTCGGTCCTCGATCTGGCGCGGCAGAGCTCCTCGGAGGGTGACCTTGCGTCGGAAGGTGGCAGCCCGGAGTTCTTCGTCCGCGGCTGGGAGGAGCAGTACAGCGCCGAGGAGCTCCGACGGCTCCGGGTGCGCAAGTCGAATCTGACGGTTCGCCAGGTGATGACGCCGGCGGTGTTCACCGTGTCGGAAGAGGATCCGATCGACGACGTGGCCCAGACCCTGGTCCAGGCCCACATCCACCGCGTCCTGGTCACCCGGGACAGCATGCTCGTGGGCATCATCAGCAGCCTCGACCTGCTGCGCGCCTATCTGGACGAGGGCGTCGCCACGCGGTGACCGCCCGGACCCCCGCGCCCTGACCACCCATCGCGGTCTCCCGGGGGCTCTCCTCCCGCCTCGCGGGGCGGTGCCGGACCACCCCGGGAGCGGTCGCTTGCCGGAGCGCGTAGGCGTACCCTCGATGAGGAGGTCTACGCCATGACGCGAAACTTTGTGCGTAGCAACGATCCGTGGGACCTCGAGCTGCAGGAGAACGAGCTGCTCCAGTCCGGATACCGCCAAGTGGAGCGGGCGAACCTCCGAGCGGGCGAGTTCCGCCGAGTGGCCGAGCTGGACGAGCTGGAGCATCAGCCGGTCGTCACCCTCGAATGGGAGGACGGCGCCGAAGCGTGAGCGCGGGCTGGAGCCGACGGTACCCTCCGCGCAGCGCGGCCGGACGGGCCGGTTTCCCTGTCTTGGACGCGGCGGCGCGGACGGGGCGGAGACCGGTCGGAACCGGCTGCCGATCGGCTGTCTCCGCGTGCTACCGTTGCCGCGTGTTGATCTTCGGCTTCCACCCGGTGCGTGAGGCGCTCCACAGCCGTCCCGATGCGGTCCGGCGGGTCCTGGTGGCCCGCGGGCGCGGCGGTGGGAGACGGCGGGAGCTCGAGGCGCTCTGCGGCCGGCTCGGCGTGGCCTATGAGGTCGTCGCGCGGAGTCGCCTGGACGGACTCTCCGGCGAGGTGCCGCACAACGGGTTCCTGGCGGAGGTGAGCGACGCCGAGGCGCCCACCCTGGCGCGGGCGGCGGTGCAGGACGACGGGGCGCCGGGCGAGCGGGCGGGCGGCGACCCGGACCTGCTGGTGCTGGTGGAAGACGTCCAGGACCCGCGCAACCTTGGAGCCCTCCTGCGGGTCTGCGAAGGCGCCGGGGTCGGCAAGGTGCTGATCCGTGACCGGGGCTCGGCGCCGCTGTCGCCGGCGGCGGTCAAGGCTTCGGCTGGAGCCGCCGAATGGATGGCCGTCGAACGGGTGACCAACTCGGCGGAGACGATCCGGCGGCTCAAGGAAGAGGGCTACTGGGTATACGGCACCGACGCCGGCGCCGAGCCGCCCTGGCGAATCGACCTCAAGGGCAAGCTCCTGCTGGTATTCGGCGGGGAGGAGAAGGGAATGCGCCGCCTGACACGGGAGCTGTGCGACGGCCTGGTCGGACTGCCCATGCGTGGGCGGGTCGCCTCGCTCAACCTGGCGACGGCGACCGCAGCGGTGCTCTACGAAGCGGTGCGGCAGCGGGAGTAGCTCCTGATTCTCTGTGGCCGTGCGGTTCTCGTGCGCAGGCTCCCCGCCGCGGAATATCCCTGGGTGCCGGGGCGGTTGTCGAGAAGGCGACGGAGCGGTCCTGAGTCGCGTGGCGGCCGATGCCAGGCGCATCGGGGCGCGGCGGCTCGCGAGGGGTTGTCATCCCCGGTGGCGTAGGCTACACTCCGTCGTCGCGCCCCGAGAAGGGTGCGGGGACCGGGCCGCCTTCGAGCCGTCCCGAACATCTCCGAACCGCCGAGCGGCCGGGAGGGAGAGGGACGACCGAGGCCGGTGGCCGGACGCCGGCGGACGACTGCCGGTGCGGCGCCGGCATAGCTCAGTTGGTAGAGCGACTGTCTTGTAAACAGTAGGTCCTCGGTTCGATTCCGGGTGCCGGCTCCAGAGGCGCTGAACGCTGTTTGAATTGAAGCTCACGTGGAGGTGTGGCCGAGCGGTCAAAGGCAGCAGACTGTAAATCTGCCGGCGGAACGCCTACGGTGGTTCGAATCCATCCACCTCCACCAACACATCTCTTTGACACGCTCGATCTCTCTGAATCCGGGCGGGAGTAACTCAGGGGTAGAGTCACAGCCTTCCAAGCTGTTGGTCGCGGGTTCGAATCCCGTCTCCCGCTCCAATCTACCGGAGCCACGCGACCGGGCCGGGTCGTCCGCCGCGTACGACGCGGAGGCCGATTCCGTCCGGGGGCTGGACATGGCAGCCGCAGTCTGGCATACTGATCATTCTTCTGCGCCGGGTGATCCCTGGCCGGGGGAGGCTCGTCTCGGCCGGTATTCCGGCTGGGGGTCTCTCGGGAAGGCCTCGTCGGCAAGGCGACCGGATCGATGTCGTGCGAGCTTCGGAAGAGGTCGAGCTGTCGAGCGAGAGCGTTCGCCGGGAGGCGACATCAAGCCCACGTGGCTCAGGGGTAGAGCACTTCCTTGGTAAGGAAGGGGTCACCGGTTCAAATCCGGTCGTGGGCTCCATATTCATCGAAGCCGGATTCAGTTCGAGATCGTTCGTCACCCTTAGGGATTCGCAACCGCCCCGTCGCGGGCACAGCTCATATCAGGAGGCATCCAGCACGCCATGGGCAAGGAGAAGTTCGAGCGCACCAAGCCGCACGTCAATATCGGGACGATCGGCCACGTGGATCACGGCAAGACGACGTTGACTGCGGCGATCACGCGGATTCTGGCGGAGAAGGGCTGGGC